>Ga0129336_10000731_pt1 | contig 19395 bp, 32 predicted proteins | sample CPB6_02_DNA_FD_96878 | JGI IMG/M metagenome (GOLD analysis project Ga0129336, IMG submission 96878) | Freshwater to marine salinity gradient microbial communities from Chesapeake Bay, USA - CPBay_Sum_0.6_0.2_DNA | ecosystem: Environmental > Aquatic > Marine > Coastal | place: USA: Chesapeake... | reverse complement strand
TATTACCAGCTTTAAGCATAATAACAGCTTCTCGAAAATTACTCAAAACATCTTCATAGTCTTCAGTATTTATTTTAACAAGACCACCAAATTGGTCTGTTTGTTGCTTTAGTTCTGCTCTTTTTTCAGGCGAAAGTTCTATTGTTTCTTCTTCCCCACGTGATCTTACGATATTAGGACTATCTGGAACGTCCTCAAATGGACCTTCTACCAATTTTTCAACTTCTTCTTTAATAATTTGTTTTAAAAACTTTTTTGTAATTTTCATTTCTTTTTTCCTTTTAATTGCTTCTCTAGTTTTTCTACACGTTCTTCCAATAATTCTATTTCATCTATATCAAATGGTAATTCTGGCTTTTCAGGAACTTTGTTTTCCAATGCAGAAAGTCTTGCAGAAATGGAAGCAAACCTAGCTGATGCTTTTATTTGATGGGTTTTGCAATCAGTTGGCTCTTCTTTTTCTTCTTCTGGTTTAGAATCACCACCTTTGCCTTTTACTTTTAATTTACCTTTTATAAAATTCTTTGCAATATTCATAAGAGCAGGAGTTCCAGCAGAAGAAACAGCACCAGCTAATGCCCCAATCGTAGCAGTAATTGCTGTAGCGTGATCTGCTGCTGGTTGTGGTTTTGGTACAACTGGATCTGATTTTGGCTGTTCTACTACCGCAACTGTTTTTTGAACATCTTTTTTTTCTTCTGGTTTGGCAATTGCCTGTTCATCACCAAAAAAAGAAATAGAATCTAAATCTTGACGCTCAGAATATTTTGATAATTCTGCAAGATCGGTTACTTCTATTTTTGTACCATCTTTTAGGGTAACTAATGCTTTTTGTTCTGCCATGCTAATTTCCTATTTTTTGATTAAAAATTTCAACAATTTTTTCCAGCAAGACGTTTGTAAAATTGTCAACAACCTCGTAATCAACATCAAACTCTCTCATAACTCTATTTGGCGTATTAAATAATAAAAAATTTTCTTTCAAATTATCTAAATTAATTTCTTCTTTTTTATCATATTTTGTTTCTAATGATCCATCACCACTATCAAAAGTTTTAATTTGTTCCCTTTTCAATAATTTGCTTATATCTTCTTTATGTTTTAATAACGAATCAAAATCACTCATTTTGTACACTTCGTCAAGAGCAGAATCAAAGATTTCGTTAATTTCTCTGTCGCTTTTTTCAAAATCTTCTATACCAATATAAATTCCATCTTTATATGCTTCTGACAAACAAAGACTTAATTCTTCTTTAATAACCTGTTGTAAATAACTTTTTGTAATTTTCATTTTATTATCTTATTTCTATTATAAACTGGTCTTTCTTAACGCCTTTGTTTAATATATATAGTTCGGCTTCCTTTGCAAAATCTTTTGATAAGTTGCCTTTATTATAAAATATAATTTTAATGTTTTTCAATTTACTATTTTTTAATAATGCAACCGCAGAGTTATCTAGTATTGGTATGATTTTTTTCTTTTCTTCTGGGTTTTCTTTGGTAAAGTATTCTTTCTTTTTTGGTGGCTCGATAACTTTCTTTTCTTCCTCTTTCATTTCAAACTTAAAGCAATCAGGCATATTTGAGCATTTAAATTCTTCTGCTCTACGATACCAAAAGAAATTGACACAGCCATAGCTATCTTTTTCTACTGGTGACCAATCGCACTCTACCGCATCGCTTTTAAGAGACAATAGAACAAGAACAAATAATATGCGGAACACTGTTTTATCCTCCGCTATTTGCTTCCTTTCTTCGCCTTAGCTGCTTTAATTTTTGTCTTTAACGCAGCAGCTTCAGCTTTTGCTTTTTCTTTCGCAATTTCCGCTTCAAGTTCTAACTTTTTCATTGCTTCTTCATGTTTTTGTTTGCTGCGTGCTGTCCAAAATTTCCAACCAGCACCACCGCCAAGAACAGCAATAAGAGCAAGAACTACTGTTAATGAGCTATTGCCGCCAGCTAAATCTTTTAATGCACCCAATTCGCCAGCAACCGTAGAAGCTGGTGCGCCTACTGTAGCTACTGTTTCTTGTTTAACTTCTTGATTTTCCATCTCCTTTCTCCTCCTGTGGGAATGATATTTGTACTTCTTCTAGCGCTGCCGCTCCAGCTCCTAACCCTGGTCCTATAGTTTCTCCTTGTGATGCCGCAACAGCTTTTTTTGCTCTTCGTTGATAAACTTTTGCGACTCCTCCAGTCCTTGCTTTTTTATATGGAAAATTTTTTGTTTCTTTACCCTCGCCTTCATATGGACTTGGCAATGTTTTTTTAGATAATTTACCAGTTGGTTTTTTAAACTTTCCTTTTTCTTCTAATTTTTTTCTGCGAATCTCACGCATCTTTAATAAATATTCTTTTGTAGACTTTGCAGCCTCTTTTGCTGCTTCTATTTCTTTTAAATAAAACTCTTCTAGCTCTGGATTACTTTTATGCCATTTTTCTTGTTGTTTATGCGCCCACTTTAAATCATCTTTATCGTATGGACGTTCGTGTCTTTTGGCTCTTTGTTTTGCCTTACTGCGCCAAATTCTACCCAGCCTAGCTTCCTCTAACATATCCGTTTCGTTTTCTTCATTTAGAAATTTTCTAAAATTTAAAGTAGCCGCCTCTGAAGTCAGTTCAAACTCTTCTGCGTTAACTCCCTTGAAGCTATCATAAGAAACAATATCGTCGAATCCTTCTGCTTCTGTTGGTTTTTGGATTCTTTTAAAAATTGCATCATATACTTTTGTTGGCACAGCTCTATCAAATGAACTACCAAATTCTTTTTTCATATCTTGTGCCCTCTTTTCTGCTCTTTTAGCTATCTGCTCTTTATATGGTTCAAATTTAAAAAAAACAGCAATTTTATTTAAATTTTTAATAGAGCTAAATTTATTTAAAACTCTTTGTCTTTCTAGCGGTGTTGCATTTATGGCGTCTATTACAATATTATAAGGATCTTCCTCTGATAATTGATTGACAATCCTTATTGCCGATTCATACTCTTTTTTAATTAAATTTTCTATTTCAGCATTGGCTGACATAGAATTTGCAAAATTTTTTTTACCATCAGATCTTTGAACAACTATACCAAATTTTTCCATACCAGGAATAATTTTTCCAACTTCTGCATCCTCTGGTGGGTTAAGCGCGTATAATTCGTTATTAGTTAGTTTATATTTTGGAAAAATTTGATCCTCTATAATTTGATCTCGGCTTATGACAGTAAAAGGAATATTTTCATTTTCAATATTAGCCGCTATCCAGCTTGTTTTACCAACAGCTGGTGGGCCAATTAAAACAAAAAGAGACTTATTGGCTTTTTCAGTTTTTTTCTTTTTTGCTTCATTTATCCAAGCTCTAATAATATTTTCCATTTTATTTTACCATAGATCTATTGCCATAAGCTTTTTTTAGATAATTTTGAAATTCAGTATCTGCATAGCGGTCTGGAACTACTGCCATTGGGTTAGTTTGAGCAATTTTTGTAATATTATCAATCATGTATTTTAAAAATTGCTCTTCTACTGAATCGTCTGCTATTTTTGCCCATTGGTCATCAACATTTATTTTATCAATTACAGAGTTTGTTTTTTGTGCATCGCCAGCCTTATAAATTTGTTTAGCTCCATCATATATTGTCTTAGCGGCAGCAATACCTGGAAATAAACCAAGCGCAGCATCAACGGCATTTTTTGTAGCTACGTCCTTTACTGCATCTAATTTAATTTGTTTTCTCGTTGCTTGAAGAATTTTTAATAATTCTCCAAACGTTTGCGGTTTGGTAGAAACCGTGGTTTGTGGTTTAGCCTGTGTAGTAGTTGGAGCGGCATTTACTGTGGTAGTTGGAGCGGGAACCGCGACGGGTGTTTGTTCTTTTAATTTTTTTACAAGTTTAACTTTTATCATAAAAACTCCCGATTACCATTTACGGCACGACCAATACCTTGCTTTTGTTCTCGGTCCTGGGTTATCACAATTATGGCGGGCGCGGAAACTTTTACGACGTTTTGGATTACTCTTTTTAATCTTCATATTTGGATCACCAAAGTTTACTTTTTTTACATTTCCAGTTGAAGGATCGCGAACATAAACTTTGAATTTTTTAACGTCCCCGCGCATTGGTTTGCCTAAAGGCACTGATCTTCCTTGATATTTTGCTTCTTCTAGTTTATCTGGGCAACCACAAGTTAAATCTTCATATAGGCAAGCCTCACAAACAAGCGTTCCATCTTCCAGAACGGCAGAACCATCTCCTATTTCTTCAACGATAAGATGTTCTTCGATACCTTCTTTTATAATTTGATTTAAATAATTTTTGCTTAATAGCATTGGTTATTCCTCTTTTTTCTTTTTTTTCCAAGAAACTCTCATTGGACCACGTTTGTTGCTTGTGCCTCTTTTATTGCAAGCTGATGGAGTAGGACGGCAGGCTGGATATTTGCTGCGTTCCTCTCCGCTTTGTCTTCCGCAGGTCTTGCAAGTTTTGCGTCCAGTTTTTGGATTAGTACGGCAAGTATTACAGTCTACCCAGCCTTTGCTTTTACCTTTGCCGCCCTTACGAGCAAACCAGCCGTGTAGACCTTGTGATTTTTCTTTATCAAAAGTTCCTTCTTCTAAGTTTTCTACATATTCTGGCCCGCTCTCCATTTCATTCTTTTTCTTACCCTGACAATGTGCTCGTTCGCTAAACCCTTTTGGATTATCGCAATCAATACCATCTTCGCGTTTTTTAGTCCATCCCTTTCCTTCTTCTATGTCTATTTCTTCATTTTTTCTTTTTTTACGCCCTACTTTACCTTTGCGGCATCGGACAATAAAACCAGATGCGTATGCGCTTGGAAATACATCATATTTTTGTTTAGCTAAATAATAGCAGCGATCTTTTTTTTCATAAATTAAAGATTCGTTTAATTCAGCCTCCTCTTCTGGTGCTAAAGCAAGTTCAAAATATTTTAATTTTTCATTATCACCAGAGCATTCCTCACACCCGCATTCTTCTTCTTTGAATATGCTGCGTAATTCGTATCCAAGTTTATCATCGCCCTTTACCCTTTCTTCCATAGCGTGTCTAGGCTGGGAAGATGAACCGCGAAAAGGATCTCCTGCTGGTCCAATAGAATTATCTGGTGTTGACAGGCCAAATCCATCGACCTTGGACTGTGTATTAAATTCTATTGGGGTTCTATCTATTGGCGGACTATTTTTACCACGGATTATTTTAACTTTAATCATGTTATAAATAGTTTATATAAACAAAAACGGGAGGCATTTCTACCTCCCGCTCATTATAACTAATTTTATTGTTTTAGTTTATTTTAACGTTAACGCTTTTCTTTTCTGGTTTAACTCTTGGTATAGTGACTGTCAACAATCCATGTTCTAGTTTTGCAGAAATATTTTCCTTGTCAGCATCATCTTGTAAAGAAAATCCAAGACCTGTATTTTTTACAAACTTAGAAGTTTTTGCTGGTTTTGCGTTAATTAGCAGCGTATCACCCTCTACTTTAACTTCTAGTTCTTCTTTTGTAACTCCAATCAGCGGAGCTTCGACAATGTACGATTCCTTTGACGAATATGTAAAATACGAATCAGAAAGGATATTAGGATAATCAAATTCTTTCATAATATCTCTATAGAGTCTTTCATATGGTGTAAAAACTAATGACATGCTTTTTTCTCCTTTTTGTTAAGGGCGGATTTCCCGCCAGCAACTATAAGATAAAACAAGGTATTTTCTTGTCAAGAGTTTAATTTAAATAACAACTAAAATTATGTCTTTGAAGTAGCAATTCTTTTCTAGACTCCACTGCAAGATAAAAATGCTGCATAACATCTAGCTCATCTTTTGTAAACAAAACATCTTTTATATTATTTTTTATTGTTATTTCAACCTCTTGCTCAGTTGGATTATTTATTTTATCATCTAAAAAAGCTCTATATGAATCAACTAAAAGAAAACTTTCTATAAATTCTGGTATAGCGCTATCGTACCAATCTTCTATATTTGTTTTTGTAACCATATCTTTCAATTTATCTGAAAGAATATAGTATGTTTTATCGACTTCAGTTACAACTTCCATATATTTTTCAAATACAATAGTATAGTACTGTAGTCTTTGTTTTCTTTTTGCTGGGGGCATCAGAGTTTTTCTCCTTCGCCCCAAAAATTTTCATTCTTTCTATCATCAATTATTAATTCAACAACAGCAACTTCTTCACCAAATTTGTTTATTTTATTAAAATTATACAATTCAAGATTACCATATTTTTTCTTGCCTTTTTTGTTTATAGTTATTGAATTTAAATAATTCACACAGCGCTTAATAACCTCTGAGTCGTGCCACCTTAGAATTTTGTATTTATTCCAATCAATTTTTAGATATGCTCCAATAATCCATTTATTTCTGCCAAAGCCATCAACAGAATAGATACTGGTCATATAACGACCAGCTTTTGTTTCTCCAGTTGGAGCATGAGAATATTGCGATATAGAAATAAATTCGCATTCAATGACAGATTCAGCGTCTATTGGAGGTTGGATGTATACTTCTTCTTTTTTGGGTTCTATTGGAGCAAGAAAAACAGTTCCATTGCTTTTATCTTTTGGTGGTCTTCCTAGTCTTTTTCCATTTTTGCTAAGTTTAATTGCCATTTTTTTCCTCATCTCTTAATTCGTATAACCATTCATTGTAAACATAAATAAATTTATCTTCAAAAATTAATTTTGATACATTATCATTAAATTTTTCAACATATATTGCAACGGAAGGTTTTTTTATTTCTTGAAAAAAAGAAAGACTAAATTCTGAATTTGACGTACCGCCGTTCCAGGCTTTATACGTTATTACGCCTTGTGGTAATTTAATTACATCACCCCTATTCGGCTGGCTGTTGAGCATTTTCTTCTTCTTTCTCTGCTATTTTTGTCTTGTATCCAATATAACTACCAAGAATACTATAGCAGTCTTCTAAATTTGCGTCAAGCAAAGCAATTTTTCTTCTTATTTCATCTATTTTTTCTATTTGCTTTAAAAGGTCATTTTCCTGTAAAACATTTTTTGAAACACCAGTCAAATCTATCGAAGACATCTCCATATCTGTCGCTACGGATTCTAGCATTTCACTTACGGTTGCGCTTAATTTATTCATAGGAACTGTTATTGTTATTTTTGCGTTCATTGATTCTCCAAATAAAAAGACGGCGATTTCTCACCGTCTTCTACTCTAACATAGGAATTTTAAGAAGTAAAGCTACTGTATAATTTTAAAAAATGACTGCATAAGAGCTGCCGCAACACCGCCACCAATTAACCATAACAGTTTATTATAAGTTTGCTGAGAGTTTTTTAAAAGGGCTAAGTCCTCTATCAAATTTTTTGGCACAGATTGCTCTAATACAGTTAGTCTTTTTTCTTGTGAGGAGACTGCCATACTAATAGTTTCAACAGTTTTTTCTAACTTTTCAATAGAATCGTAAATTTGATCCATTTTTACAACTATTGTGTGCGTATTTACTTTTAGCTCGTTTAAGCTGCTGTTTAGTTCAGAAATCTTGTCGTCGGATAATGGCATGAGTCTTACCTCTGGTTACGTAATAATAAATAGTATTAACTATCAACAATTGCATGCGAAGTTGTTAATAATGTTGAGGCAGCAGAAACAGCATTTTGTAGTGAACATCGTGCTACTTTTGCTGGGTCTATAATCCCTGCGTTATCCATATTTACGTATTCCCCAGTAGAAAAGTTTCTACCGCTCCAAATATCGTCTCCGCATTTTGTTAAGACTGTTTCTACAACAACATCTGGTTTATCGCCGCAGTTTTCTGCCAGTTTACGCATTGGTTCTTCGCAAGCTCTTTGTAAGATTTTAACACCAAACCTTTCGTCTTCATTATCGACAGAAACATTTTTTTCAAGGTTTCTGGATAGTTTCAACAAAGCAGTTCCTCCACCTGGTAAAATACCTTCCTGTTGAGCTGACTTAACGGCTTCAAGTGCATCTTCGATGCGATGCTTTCGTTCGATCATATCGACCTCTGTAGTGCCGCCCACACGAATTATGGCGACCCCGCTGGCGAGTCTAGTAATTCTTTCTTGGATGCGCTCGCACTCCGCGAGGTCTTCGGTCTGCAAAATTTCCTGCTTTAATCTGTCAATATGGCGCTCGACTTCCTCATAATTACCACCACCGCCAACGATTGTGGTGTGAAGTTTTAATGATTCAACAGTCTTTGCTGTTCCTAAATCTTTCAATTTAATGTCACGTAATGGTCTTCCACTTTCGCGTGTAATAAATGCAGCTCCAGTTGCTAAAGCCAAATCTTTCATAATATTTCTACGCTCGTCACCGTATTTTGGAGCTTTAATAACTCCGATCTTCATGCTACCACGGACAGCATTCAAGATCAAGGCCGCGAGAGCTTGGCCTTCAACATTTTCTGCAATGATAATAAATGGCTTCTTTTCTCTAGCCATAATTTCTAGTACGGGAAAAAGATCATCAAGATTGTCAATATTATGATCGGTAATCATTATACGAGCATCTTCAAATCTCATCGCCGCTCTGGACTCGTCTGTAACAAACTGAGGAGATAGATATCCAGAATTCATCTGAAACCCTTCTACAATATCTAAATTTGTTTCTACGCTTTTACCTGCTTCGATTGTAATTGCTCCGTCCTTACCGACTTTATCTACAGCAGTAGCAATAAGCTTGCCGATCTTTTTGTCACCATTCGCAGAAATTGTTGCAACATGCTCAATGTTTTCTAAGCTGCGTATTGGTCTTGCATTTTCCTCAATCTTCTCAACAATATATTTTACAGCAGCATCCATACCACGCTTTAAATCAGTTGGCGAAGCTCCAGCAATAATATACTTTTGTGCCTCATTCATGATTGAGCGAGCTAATACTGTTGCAGTTGTTGTGCCATCGCCAGCTTCGGTCGCAGTTACAGCAGAGGCTTGTTTTAAGACTTGAGCACCAACATTTTCAAATGGATCTTGTAATTCAATTGCTTGAGCAACTGTTACGCCATCTTTTGTAATTATTGGATTGCGACCTTTCAAGTGAATTACTACATTTTTGCCTTTTGGGCCTAAAGTGGCACTCACTGCATCAGCCAATTTATTTACACCTGTTAAAATTTTTGTATTTAGCGATAAACCATTATCATATACTTTCACGAAAACACCAGACCTTTCTATCGGGTTTTGATCTTCAAATCATCACGCTTGGATGATAACATATTATTATGGAACTTTAAACCATGTATTGTTAGCTCATCCATACCTGGGATTTTAATTATAATCTTCGCTCCATCAGTCATTACTAGTTGTTTTTTAGACATTGTAGAGATTTCTTGAATATTTGGGGCTTCTTCCCCTTTTTCTTCTAATCTAGTACCATCTACATCTGAAACCAGTACCAGCAAGCTTTCATAACTATTTCTTTCTTCTTCACTGCCAGAATGTGCTTCTTTGACCATATTTACTAAATTTTTTAGTTTCATTTTTCTTAGATTGTTGACAAATACAGTTCTTAGTTGTTCATATACTTCTTCCATAGACTCTTTGTACAAGTCGCTTTTACTTTCTTTTGCTTTTTCCATCCAAGATGGAACTTCAAAGTCATCTTTCTTAGGTTTATAAGACCTTCCAAGCTTTTCAGCAAATATTTTTCTTCCAACCATCCACCAAGGCTCACCAGATGGATTTTTAACAACATTATCTTCTTCTTCGTCGCCATAGCCAAGATTTTTATTGTATGTAAATCTTAATTCACGCCCTTCTTCCGTTACTAACTTAATAGACAAGCCATATTTTTTACCATCTTCCGTATTTAATATAAGATCAGCTTTTGAATTTTTACTTCCAAGAGATTCAGCAGATATTGCTTTTCCAATTTTTTCTTCTATTAAATTTTTTCCCTCAAGGGCGATCTGCATTACATCGGAAAAATCTCCCTTGAGCTTTTCTTTCACTTCTTCCTTTGAAGCTTCTGGTGGTAAATCTAATCGATTTTTTAATTCATTTGTGATTTTACCAGTCAAAACCATGGCAACAATATGTTCTAAGGCAAGACCCTCTCTTGAGCCTATATCGTATTTGTAGACGATATAAACTCTTCCACTGCCATCACTGTAAGAAACTTCCGTGCATTCGGTAGATGAATCATATTTTGGTATAAACCTATCTTCAATAGAAATGTTTCTACCAGATATTGCTTTTTTTACTTTAGACTTACCAGATTCAATTGATTCTTTATCTTCAAATCTAACCACTAAAGCCATGTCACTTTTATTTGATGGAGTGACCGAAATTATTTTTAAACCTTCATTATCAAGATCTTCTATGGATTTGACAATATGGTGCTTTAATTGCTCTTGTTGTTCTAGTTCTTCTTCAAGGGCAATTTGTGTTAATTCTAATAGATATTTTTTAAATGTTTTCATTTTTATTTAAAGTTATGGTATTTTAAAAGTTATTCTTCCATTATTATACGTAGACATATACGTCTTTTTAGCATCAGCTAATATAGTCCCTTCAAAAACTGGAGGGTATTTTATTACAAAATTAGAGAAGCTACAGTTATCGTTGTTTACACGTAAACGACTACAGTTTATTTGAACAACACCAATTTTATTCATGACTGCTTTGACGCCATTATGAAAATCTTTAGTTTCATTTATTTTTTTAACAACTCCCCGCGCAATACCGCTTATAAGATGATAAACTGGTAAATAACCAGGGGTTTTTGGATCTGCTGCCATTAAAGCCATTAGATTATTTAAATTTTTAGTTAATTTAACTTTTAATGTAAACCTTCTCAAAGGCATATTTTTTTCTTCCTTGAGAAGATCTAAAATTTTTTTATCTTTATTGTCAATTAATCCATATTGAAGCGCTAATTCTATTGGTCCATCCCACCAATTATTATTAGCTATAACCGTCAATATATTGTAGAAAGTTGGGTGTTCTCCCGCAAAAGCTGCTATTTCTTCGTCCGTAAGTTTTTGTATTTCTTCATTAAATTTTACCAAAGAAGAAGCGGCTCCTGATTCTGCTTTGGAGCTTAAAAATATTTTTTTTTCTATTTTTCCTTGTAATGTTAGAGTTGAATCAAGAAGTTTTTCATTTTCTTTCATTATAAATGAAATTTTCATATTTTCAATTTTGTTTTTTCCGCCTAACACCATTTCTCGAACTTTTTCTCGAACCTCTTGATTGGATATTTTCCAATTTTTTACAAATGCAATTGATCCCAAAATTTCACCTAGGTATTTTTCATACACCGTAGCGTATCTAGCGCCACCTTTTAGTTCTTTTGGTTCTCTATTGTTTATGACGGCATCAAATAACTCAGTTAAATTTGCAACTATAACTGGGTCTAAATCCTTTCCAGATAGTGCTTGTGCGTTTTGTAGCGCGTGTACAGCGGTGGCGTCTGGGGTTCTTAAAACTTCATCGCCTATCAAATCTACTGGTTTTAATTTTATTTTTTCTGTTTCTGTGGTTGTTAGCTTTCCACCAGCCTCTGCTCTAATTGCATAACCAGTGTCTCTTGCAAATTCTGCTTGTGTCCATTTTCCTCTAGCATCACTTGTCAAAGTTTGAAAGTATCTTACAAACGCAAATTTATTTCCAGCTCCCATTTCATCGTCCGTCATTATAATTACGATAGCGGCTGTATTTGGGCTATTATACTCTTTATATTCAAATCCTTCCTGTTCTGCTAGTGCGTTTATTTCTTCTAGAGTTTTTTCTTTTGTCTTATAAGAACCTTTACCTTTATTGTTTAGTAAGGCGTATGTTAAAAAATACAATGGAGATATTGAGCCTTGAGGAAAGTCTTTACTGGCATCAAGTTTTTGAAACTTATCTTGACGTTGGCGATATGTCATGCCTCTGCCGCTTTCTTGAATTTCATATGCCTCTAGAATAATTTGATCTAATAATTTTTTTGCAATTATTCCATCGGTCTTATAATATAATTCCTCTAGCATTAGTTCTAGATCTTTTGCCATTATTAGATTACCTCGTCAGCTATACCGTATTTAACCGCCTCTTCTGCCGATAAGTAGATATTAACATGTTTCTGTAACAATTTATTGATTGTTGATTGCGTCATCTTCGTTTCAGTTATTAATGCTTCAATGTACTTCTTCTGAGTCCATTTTATTTCTTCAAGCTCGTTTTCAAGATTATGAAGTGGTCCTTCATTTCCAGCTAATACTGAATGTATCATTACGCGACAATGCTTGCCAATTTTACGTTTACCTTTTGTGCCAGCTGCCAACAATAGAACACCAGCGCTCATTACCTTACCAATACCAATTGTATGAATTTCACAGCTTTTCTTTATTTGACGCATTACATCATAAATCGCAAACATGTCTGATGCAGAACCACCATGCGTTGAAAGATAGAATTCAAAAGGCTCATAAAGCTGTTTTTTACCCTTTCCTTTAGTTTGTTCTTCATCTGGGATTTTTCCATATTCTTTTAAGGCAAGCATGCCATAAATTAATTCACCAGCTTTTTCTTCGTCAACATCACCAATCAAACCAATAGTACGCATTGTAATTTTTGGTTCTTCGGTTGGTAACATAATAACTGGTGGACCTAATGATTCTTCCTCTTGTTTTTCTTCTTGCTTTTTAGGATTTAGATTTTGCATTATTTGCTCTTTTCTTTCTTGTTTTACAAGAACGTTGGATTTGCGTTTCCTTACCAGCCCGATACTTTATTTCTACAATCTTAATTGGACATTTTTTAGCCCATTCTACCCATTCTTTTTCTGATTTAAAAGTTCTCTTTAAGATCTTTAATTCAGTTTTGTCTCTAATATTCCAACCTTCGGAATAAGTATGCCATTCTTTAAATAGTTTTGAGAATGTTGTTTTGTCACCATGTTTGATATCATTTACTTGTAATTTGTATTCGTAACCGTCTGAATATTCAGATCTCCAAGCCTGAGCATCCATTTTCATTTTTTAACCTATTTTTCCTTTCTTATCTTTATCTTACCATCTTCCCAGTAAAGTGTTATCTCGCCGTTTAAATGTCTTTCTAGTTCACTTAGATAAGACTTAAAAGTTCTTTGGTCTTTTGAGTTCTCAGCAGCCCAAAATAAAACTGCCCTAGCGATAAACAGTCTTTCGGCGTATATGACATTATCTTCCCTTTTAATATAGGAATCAAGTATTTTTTTAATTTCCTTATGAGCGTTCTGACCCATTTTTGTTTGCCTTAATAAGCTTCTCTATATATCTAGTAGCTTCCTTCCAGTTTTGATACTCTGTTTTATGTCCTAAAGTTTCATTCATATTTTTAATCCATTCATCGGCAAACATATTTACTTTTTCATCTATTTGTTGAAGAATTTTTTCATAATCTTTTTTATATTGTTCATCAGTTTCTGCGGCTTTGTCATAAACAATTTTTAATATTTCTTGCATATGAAATTTATGCGCCTCAGTCCACGCCATTCCTATTAAAAATTTTTCTTCTAACTCTTTTAGGTTATTTTTTTTGTCTATTTCATTTTTTCCAATATTATATAATATCCATACGCTAGTGATCAAAAGAAATATAACTGGTGCTTCCATTTTTTTCCTCTAAATAATTTTAGCACAAAATTAAAAAATAAACCCGCCCCTCTTAACGGAGCGGGTCTGTATTTATACTATACCAGCTTTTTTATTCTTCTACAACTTCTTTTAATAAAGGAGTGACGATTTCTTCTGGTAGGTTGCTTATAAATGCTTCTAATGCGATCTTTGGTATTTTTGTTTCTTCTAGAACTTCTAAAAAATCTATTAATGCTTCTTTTGAAACATGATCATCATCTGCTTGATAAGCCTCAACATAACCTTCAACAAGAGTTTCTACTTCGTCTTGTTCATTAGCTATATTTTCCATTTCTTCCGCAATAATTTGCTTTAATTGACCTTTTGTAATTTGCATTTTTTTTTCCCTTATAGTTTAACACCGACACACCTTTTTTTAAGGATATGTCGGTGTTAAAAACTTTAGATTTTATATCTAATTATTTAGATTTATTTCCACCTTGAGTTGCTAGGTTTTTCTTACCATGTGAAACCATGTGCTCTGATGAAGCAGAAACGGTTTCCATTTCATCACCCTTAGCACCTTTTCCAGCTTGCCACTTGTCATCTTTTCTTGGCTTTGAAACGCCCCATGTTCCTTTATCTGCTTTTCCAGCACCTTTTGCTACTCCAGCCTTTGAGGCGTTTGAAGTTGTTGATTTTGGAGCGGCTGCGTTTGCTTCTTCTAATGTCTTTTTCTTTTTATCTTTTTCTGCTTTCATAGCTTTCATTTTTTCAGCAGCAGTCATCTTCTTCTTTGGTTCTTTCTTTTTCTTTGCTTCTGCAATTAATCTAGCAGTAACTCTGCTTAGAACCATATCAACAAATTTTGATTCGTTCATTTGAGATTCGGTTTCTTCTTCCTCTTCTTCCTCTTCTTCTTCCTCTTCTTCTTCGGCAGGAGCTTCTTCTTCCTCTTCTTCTGAATCCGACATTTCTTCTGGAGCTGCTCCTACTTCACCCTCTTCGTCTTTTTCAACAAGACCTAAACCAGCTAAAGCGTCTACTATAGCGGCAGCAACGTCTGTACCGCTTGGTTCTGCTCCACCTTCACCGCCAGCTACGTCTGAAACATCGACCATTTCATCATCAGCTTCTGGGGCTTCGTCAGCCATTGGATCTTCTTCATACATACCACCACCCATTTCTTCCATTGCGCCATAGCTTTCTTCTTGTGGAGAACCCATGGCAGGGCGTCTTGGATCTTCTGGTATTTGGTTAGCTCCTTCTCTTTCTTCTTTTAGAGTTCCAACTGATGGAATGTTAGCTAATTTCATAAAACGACGAATTTCTGATTCTGTTAGTAAACTTTTCTTATCGCTCATATTTTATCTCTCCTAGGGGGATTATCTTTAAAATTTAAAATAAATAGTAACTTTGTAAAGTAAAAGACAAATTATAACATTATAAATAGTTAGTTTCGCTTATTCTGTCTTTAATTTTTTCTAAAACCTCTTCTTCGATCTGTTTTACTCGCACAAAACTACAACCTACTCGTTTAGAAATTTCTCGTAATGTCATACTTCCATGTTTTTCAATCGCAATATGCGTGCAATTAAGATCCTCTTCAAAATCTATCCAATTACGGCAATCATTATTTGGGCACGATTCCTCTAATGTTTTACACGCCTCTATACATGTCTTAAACTTATATTCACTCATTTTCATTATCCATTTCTATTTGATCATAAATATCAGATACTTCTTCTTCTGATAGGGCAAAATATTCTTCTTGGTATTCGGCTTCTTTTTCGTCTTTCTTCATCTTACTTTTACCACGCTTGCTTATTTTTGTGTTTAATTCTTTTATCATTTCTCGCATATATTGGTTGTCTTCTACGTATGCTTTTATTAGCATTTTAAAGAATGTTTGCTGTGGAAGATCGTCATAACGCAGTTTTAATCGCATATCTGCATGGGCAGTATTACTAATATAAAACGTATATTTCTTCCACCCTTCCATTATCGTTTTCCTAGGATATGTGTCCAACTTTCGTTTTGACCAGCAGAAGTTTGGCGGATGAATTCTGATCTTGCTTGCAAGCCTTTAATTGTTGTCGCACCAGAGTATGAAAGACCACTCTTGATATTGCCTACTAAATCATTAAATACTAACTCCACTGGACCTTTATATGGAATTTTTGTTGAAATACCTTCTGGGGCAGATGATTTACCACGCCAATCCTGCTGCGCTTCGCGTGAAGCCATACCGCGATAAACCTTAGTCATACCAGTTACGTTTAATTCACCAGGAGATTCATCAGTTCCAGCAAGTAACGAACCAAGCATTACAAAATCAGCGCCAGCAGCTAACGCCTTAACAATATCTCCAGCGTTTTTAATACCACCATCAGCAATAAGAGCTGCGGTAGTAGCAACCGCAGCACATTCCATAATTGCTGTAATATTTGGAACGCCATGACCAGTTTGAATCCGAGTGGAGCAAATGCTCCCACCACCAATACCTACGCGTATTGAATCAGCTCCCCAACTTTGCAAAGCCTCAAATGCCTCATCGGTTGCAACATTTCCTGCCATTATATGCATAAATGGAAACGCTTCTTTGATTGCTTTAATTGCATCATGCACCATTTTATGGTGTCCGTGAGCTACGTCAATGCAAACAAAATCAACGCCAGCATTTTTTAATGCAATTACACGTTGCATGTAATCGCCACTAGATCCTACTGCCGCTCCAACACGTTCACCATCGCGTTTTACATTTCTTACAATATCGCATTGCTCTTCAATTGTATTATAACGATGAATAACTGCTACTCCTCCTAGAGAGGACATCTTTTTAGCCATTTCAAAACCGCTAACAGTATCCATTGGACTGGCTATAATTGGCGTTGAAAATACTAAATTTTTTCCTAATTCACTTTCTAGTGAAATCGAACTTCTTGTTTCAATATCTGAAAATTTCGGCATAAGAAGAACATCGTCATACGTCAAAGCCTCTTTAAACATTTTTCCTCTTTTCTTGGCAAGATGGGCAATAAAGATCTACGCGATTTTGCTCTGTAAAAACTTCTACAAACCAAGTGCTTGCCATCTCTCTACTCTTTTTATCAAACTTAGCTCCACAAGTCAAGCACTTTTCAAGAGATAACATTAAACCAACTTTTTTAACGTTATTCTCTCCCATTTGCTTTTCTAGTGCTCTACGCTCTTTTCGATTCATTTGGCACCACTTGACCCAAAGCCGCTTGTTCCTCTTGAATTTTGTGAAATATCAAAAGTTTCTACTTGCTCTAATTTACTATCCCAAACTCTTTGTACAGTAAACTGGGCAATTTTATCATGATGGTTAATCACGACTGTAGTATCTGTTCCATTATGCACAACAATTCCCCATGGACCTGTATAAAAACTATCTACAAGTCCAAGAATAACGAATTTACCCTTGCTATTCATACCAGAACGACCACGAATATCGCAACACCAGCCTTTTGGTGGCATAATTGCCAGACCAGTTGGAACTATGGCTGTTTTACCTGGATCTATGTAGATCGGGGTTTCTGGTGAGTCCACAAATAAATCCCAGGCTGCGTCTTCTGCGTGTGCTTTCTGCGGTCCTTTCGCCGTATGTGTTAATGGCTTCCATTGCAATTTTATTTTAAATAAATCTTCAAATGTTTGTGCTTCGGTTGAATCAAAAGGATCTATTTTCCAAGTTGTCATTTTTGTCTCCTAATAAAGCTTATCAGCTTTGTTTTCCATTTCATGTGCTAATTTTTTTAGCATATTAGCTGTATCAACAAGAACTCTTTTAGCTCCAAGAGCGTGATCTTCTTGTTTATTAATTTCACCTAATTTTATTTGAATTCCTTTTTCTTCTAAAATTAGATATGATCTAGAAATTACTTCACTATTAGTATTTACTGCAACGTCTTCGTGAACAAGTCTCCAAAACATTTACTTATCCTTTAAAAGCCAAGAGGAGCTTTGAATTTTATTCCCAAGTCCATCAACCATTTTAATGCCTAATTCTTGACAAACTTTTGCTTCTGGAATTTCTGTGGAAAATCTGTCTCCACCTTTTGCAAATATATCTGGCTTTATCCGTCTAAGAGATTCGCAAACAGTTGAATCAGTATCTATGGATAGCATAACAGAGTCTACGCATCTTAGAGCTTTTACTATCTCTAGTCTTTCTGTTTCATCCATAAATTCCTTTGAACCCTTTAAGCTACGTTGGTGATCGCTGTTTACGATCACTATTAATTTATCTCCTAAAGATTTGGCTTTTTCTAGATATTCTACGTGACCTTTATGTAAAGGATTAAAATATCCGCTAGCTGCCACTATTTTCATTAGTTTCTCCCGTAATCGTCTTCATAACGAACAATGTCATCTTCACCAAAATACGATCCATTCTGGACTTCGATAAATTCTAGATGGCCGTCTCCAGTGTTTTTAATTCTATGTTTAACACCAACTGGAATTTTTATTACTGATCCTTTCATGACTGGATGATCGTGTCCATCCAGAGTAACAGTTCCTACACCTTTTACAAAAACCCAAGTCTCTTCCCTTTTTGTATGCGACTGATAACTAAGCCTTTGGTCGCTATAAACAACAATGCGTTTTGTCTTATGTGTTGTACGGTCTTCTAGCACTTCAAAATAACCCCACGGACGCTCTACAATCATTTTATTCTCCATCGATGTTTTGTTCGATATAAGCTATTACTAATAATACTGCTCCAAATAAAAGTGTTAAAGGAATAAAAAAATCCATGTCTTCCTTTTGCTCTTTTTTATATTTTTCAGTATGAGGTGTAAAATACACATTAGAAAATATTTTTCCTAGCAGCATGAAATTTACAGCAAAATATGAAATTATGTAGGTCATGATTTTTACCCCAATAGTTTGAAATTATACTTGATGCTGCGCGTTGAGAAGCCCCAGTCATCATGCTGTAGTTTACCAAGGTACGGGCGGTTTGTCCAGATCTTATCTTTTTTCGGGTCAATTCCCCAGCACTTGATATTTGTTAATTTATTTGTAATATCCGTAACTTCTAATAACCAATAAATCTTACCATTCTTTGTTTTCTTTTCTGTGACACTTCTAGGAATAAACCAAACAACTTCTCCTAATTCTTCTTCATAATCTCCAATAGCAGGAATATATTTTTCTTCCAATCTGCTAAGAATTTGTGGATCCATCACAAGATTAACTGGGTAAATACCAGACAAGGATGTTAGATTATCAATCTTTTCTTCCAATGTAAAGTCGCCTTCTGGTTTATATTTTTCAATATTTTCTTCTAGCTTCTTTTGTGTTTTTGGACGATCAACAACAACCGCAGACCAGAAATGTTTTAAACCAGTAAAACGTTTATCAACCAAACAATCTAGAGCTTCGCTTCTTGTAAGCGAATCAAGAGCTTTTTTATTTAGCTTGCTGTATGTAACTTCTGGATGGAACAACAGTTCCTCTACTGTTTTAAACGGACGATATTTCATAATCTGTTCAACCGCAGTTTCTCCAAGACCCTTGATAGAAGATAGGGGTTGAATCAGAGTCTTAGGATCATTTCCATCAACTTCCCACTTTATGCCAGAGCTGTTAATATCAACTTTTCTTACATTGAATCCAAATGATTTAGCAGACGCGATTGCAGCCTCTTTACGTTCTTCGGGTTCTTTATCCAAGAATGCTGCGAGCCATTCAGCAGGGTAATAGTGAAAAAGATAGGCACACTGGTAAGATAGAATGGAATAGCACACAGCATGGCTAAGGTTGAAGCCGTAACCAGAGAAGAATTCCATAGTTTTCCAGAGATTGAT
>Ga0129336_10000730_pt1 | contig 19396 bp, 17 predicted proteins | sample CPB6_02_DNA_FD_96878 | JGI IMG/M metagenome (GOLD analysis project Ga0129336, IMG submission 96878) | Freshwater to marine salinity gradient microbial communities from Chesapeake Bay, USA - CPBay_Sum_0.6_0.2_DNA | ecosystem: Environmental > Aquatic > Marine > Coastal | place: USA: Chesapeake... | reverse complement strand
CGGCCTCATGGCCCACGTCGCCGTCGTCACCGATGGCCAGCCCTACGTCGTGCCCGTCGGCTACGCGCGCCGCGGCGACGAGGTCATCTTCCATGGGTCGAGGGCATCCCGTCTCTTCCGCACACTCGCCGACGGCGCTCCCACCTGCCTTACCGTCACGCTTCTGGACGGCCTCGTGCTGTCGCGCAGTCTCTTCGAATCCTCCATGCACTACCGGACCGTCATGGCCCTCGGCAGGTGCCGCCGACTCGATGGCGACGAGGAGGTCGCCGCGCTGCTCGACCTGTCGGAGAGCCTGATGCCCGGACGCACGACCGAGGCGCGCCACCCTTCATCGCAAGAGCTCAAAGCGACGACGACCCTGGCGCTTCCCCTCGATGAGATCTCCGTCAAGGTGAGCGACGGCCCGCCGGACGACACCGACGCCGACCTCGTCGATCCGGTGTACTCCAGGATCTGGGCCGGGTGCGTGCCCATCGTCGAGTCCTTGGGCGAGCCCGTTGCGGACGACCTCGCCAACGGCGTACCGCTACCCGACTACGTGCGCACCTGGCGACGCGGATGACGTCGCTGTGGTGGGACACGCTCCCCGACAACCTCACGACCCCCCTGGGTGAGCCCCTCGACGGCGACGCCGAGGCCGACGTCGTCATCGTGGGCGCGGGCTACACCGGCCTGTGGACCGCCTACTACCTGCTGACCCAGGAGCCGGGCATTCGCGTGACCCTGCTGGAAGCGGAGCACGCGGGATTCGGAGCCAGTGGCCGCAACGGCGGCTGGTGCTCCGCGCTCTTCCCCGCGAGCGTGGCCAAGGTCGCGGCGATGAGCGATCGCGAGAGCGCCGTCCGTCTGCAGCGCGCGATGCACGACACAGTCGACGACATCGGGCGTATCGCGGAGTCCGAGGGGTGGGACATTCAGTGGGCCAAGGGCGGCACCGTTGTCGCCGCGCGCACTCCCCTGCAGTGGCAGCGCGCCCAGGAAGAGATCGCCGAGTGGCGGCGCTGGGGATTCGGCGAGGAGGACTACCGACTCCTCGATTCCGAGGAGACCGGTCGTCTGCTCACGGCCACCGATGTCATCGGCGCGACGTACACCCCGCATTGCGCCGCGATCCATCCCGCACGCTTGGTCCGCCACCTCGCAAAGACAGTCGTCGAGCGAGGCGGCGTCATCCACGAGCACTCACCCGTCACGGAGATGCGCCCTGGGCTCGTGCGCACCGCAGGCGGCCGCGTGCGCGCGCGCCACGTGGTGCGCGCCACGGAGGGATACACACCGCGCCTGCCGGGGTACCAGCGCGCGATCGCACCCGTTTACTCCCTCATGATCGCCACCGAGCCACTCGAGCAGGATGTGTGGGACACGATCGGCCTGGACGAGCGACCGACCTTCTCCGACGGTCGACACCTGATCGTCTACGGCCAGCGCACAGCGGATAACCGCTTCGCCTTTGGTGGACGCGGTGCGCCGTACCACTTCCGCTCGAGTGTCCGCCCGGAGTTCGATCGCGATCCTGCCGTCTTCGCCGATCTCTGGCGCACACTGGTGGACCTCTTCCCCGCCGTGTCGGGCCACGTCGTCACCCACTCCTGGGGCGGTCCGCTCGGCATCGCGCGCGACTGGTGCGCCTCCGTTGGGCTCGATCCCGTCACCCGCATGGCATGGGCAGGGGGCTACGTCGGCGACGGCGTCGGCACCTCGCACCTCGCAGGGCGAACTCTGGCTGATCTGATCGGCGGGCGCGCGACCGAGCTCACGTCACTGCCGTGGGTGGGCCACATCTCACCCGACTGGGAGCCCGAGCCCGTGCGCTGGCTCGGCGTCAACATGGGACTGCGCGTGATGGGTTCGGCGGACGACGTCGAGACCCGCACCGGGCGTCCCGCGCTGCGCGCCCGCGTCTTCTCCCGCTTCCTCGGCTGAAGCCTGTCGCCTAGGTGGGCTGGCAGTCGGTGTCGATGATCTTCTGGACATCGTCGGGCGTCACCGATGACGCCCCGATCCAGGTGGCGACATCGGTGAGCACCTTGTGCTCCTTCTCCGCGCGTGCCTCGGGGCCGACGACAGCCTCTGCCTCCATCCAGCGCCGCTTGGTCTCCCAGCCGAGCTCGCGTCGGCGCAGGGCCTGCTGAACGGCCGCCATCTGCTCCTCGGAGCACTCCAGCCTCCAGACCTCGCGCAGCGTCTGCGGCAACTCGAGGCGGTAGTCGTGACCACCCTCGATGAAGACGCCGGGGGTCGGCGACAGCGCGTTGAGCATGTCGATGAACGTCGCAAAGAACGTCGTGATGGGCCACCAGATGGTGTGCTTTGGCGAGCCCGGGGGGCGCTTGCCCCAGGGACCCAGCCATGCCGGCCGCTTGTAGAGCACCTGGATCCAGAACTTGGGGATGGGATCATCGCCGTTCTGGAGCAGCAGGTAGCGCACTCGGGCGCGCTCCTCTGCTGGCAGGTCGGTCCAGTCACCCACCCAGCGCGGGAGGTAGATGGCGCCGGGGCCGATGTCGGGCTGCTGGGAGACGGTGCGGTCCCCCCAGATCTGCTGGCGCCATTTGGTCGCCTCCGGCGTCCCGATCCACAGGGCGGCCTCGAGACCGAGGCTCTCAGGACCGAAGACGCCCATGCCTTCGAACATCTCCTCGCTCACCTGCGAGCCGAGGCTCTCGCCGAAGAGGAACATGCGGGGGCGCTTCTCCGGTGGCATGGCAGCGAGTCGCTTCGCGATGCCAGCGAAGACCATGCGGGTCTGGTCGGTGCCGCGCTTGACATCGGTGAGGGACAGCGACGACGGCAGGACGGAGTACTGGATCGCGAGGCTCGCGCAGTTGCCGCGCGTGAGGTACTCGAAGGTCTCGCAGGCGACGTAGTTGACGTAGCCGGATCCCGTGGGCGACCACAGCGCGACGTACGGCCGCTCCAAGGCTCGTGTGCGATCGATCTCGTCGAGGAGGACCTGCGCACGGCCCTCATTGGTGGTGGCGCTCGAAAGACCGGCGTAGATGCGGATCGGCTGCTGCGCCGGCTCGCCCATGATGGCCGAGATGGTGTCGGGGCGCAGCACCATGCTCAGCCAGCGACGACCCTCGCGACTCTGATCCGACCAGGATCGGCCGGACGCCGGGGAGCCGGTGATCTCGGGAATGTCCGGCGGTGTCGCATGGGCGGGCTCCGTGCCTTCTCCCGCATTGCCGAGCTCTCGGTCGACGAACTTCAGGGCGAGTGCTCCCACGACCACCGTCGCAAGGGCGGTGAGCCCGCGGGCCGCGGTCGTGTGATCCTGCGGAGTCCCCCCGAAGAGCGAGGCGACGCCACGGCCCCACAGGTGCGTCACCCGTGACTCCACAGCGGCGACGCCGAGCAGCGCGCCCGTGACGGCAATGCCGATGCCCGTGGCCACCATCGGGTTGACGGCGAGGTCCTGATCCTGGTTGAGGTCCTCCGGCTCACCCGTGGCGATCTCCCGGATGGCACGCACGACCCCGCCGAGTCCTTCGTCGCGTGACGCCCGGAAGGACTCGAGCTCGGCCGCTCCGACCTGCTGGCCGAAGAGCCGCGTCATCCCATAGACGCCACCTCCTAGCGCCGCAACGCTTCCGGTGGTTGCCGCGACGCGCATCGGCGTGCTCGGGATCTCCTCGACGATGCGCGAGGCCATGCCCGTCGCTGCAGCCGCAGCAAGGGCACCGGTGCCGAGCCGTGCCCAAGAGCGCCACACCGGCTCATGTTCACGCCAGGCGAGGAGGCGATTGGCCGCAACCGAGCCAAGGACGACGAGCGCATCGCCGACTAACTGGCCCCGGCGTCCGCCCACCCGTGAGCCGAGGGCGCTCAGCGCGCTGTGCGCCGAAGTGCCCCACGTGTAACCCGCCAGACCTGAGACACCCGTGATGATGCCCTGGTCCACGCTCTTCCTCGTGAGCAGATTGGGCTGGTAGGACAGGCCGACGCTCACAGCGGCGAGCATGAGGCCTGCTCGGGAATCCGGGTCGACGTCACGGGGCACGTGCAGGCGGGACAGGAGGGACATGGCCACATCCTGGCCTATTCCCCCTAGCGGAGGGACCTGGGTCCAGGGAATCCGCCTGCGAGGCCGAGCGGGCGGACTCACGGCCCTGCGGGATACTGGTCCCACCGGGACATAACGCACCACCCTTCGGAGGATCCGTGAGCAGCACCCCTCGCCAGCCCCTCGAGCTCTTCGCCATCGACGGCATGCTCACCGAAGAGGAGCGAGCGATCCGCGACGTCGTGCGTGACTTCGTCGAGCGCAGGATCAAGCCGGAGGTTGCCGACTGGTTCGAGGCGGGCACGATCCCCGCGCGCGAGCTCGCACGCGAGTTCGGTGAGCTCGGCGTGCTCGGCATGCACCTGGAGGGCTACGGGTGCGCAGGCACCAACGCCGTCTCCTACGGCCTGGCCGCCATGGAGCTCGAGGCCGGCGACTCTGGCATCCGTTCGCTCGTGAGCGTGCAGGGATCGCTCGCGATGTATGCCATCCACGCCTTCGGCTCGGAGGAGCAGAAGGAGGAATGGCTGCCGCGCATGGCGAAGGGCGAGGCCATCGGATGCTTCGGGCTCACCGAGGCCGACTTCGGCTCCAATCCCTCGGGGATGCGCACCGTGGCGAAGCGCGACTCCGACGACTGGGTGCTCAACGGCTCCAAGATGTGGATCACCAACGGCACCGTCGCCGACGTCGCGATCGTGTGGGCGCAGACCGACGACGGCATCCGCGGCTTCGTCGTCCCTACGGACACCCCCGGCTTCTCAGCCCGTGAAATCCACAAGAAGATGTCGCTGCGTGCGTCGGTCACGGCCGAACTCGTCTTCGACAATGTCCGGCTCCCCTCCTCCGCGATGCTGCCCGGCGTGCGCGGGCTCAAGGGACCGCTGGCCTGCCTCAACGAGGCGCGCTTCGGTATCGCCTACGGCACCCTCGGAGCCGCCCGCGACTGCCTGGAGACGGCTCTGAGCTACGCGATCGACCGCGAGCAGTTCGACAAGCCGATCGCCGGCTACCAGATGACGCAGCAGAAGTTCGCCGACATGACGCTCGAGCTCGGCAAGGGCATGCTCCTTGCGATCCACCTCGGCCGACTCAAGGACGCACACGCGATCACCCCGGAGCAGGTGAGCCTGGGCAAGCTCAACAACGCCCGCGAGGCTCTCGCCATCGCCCGCGAGTGCCGCTCCATCCTGGGTGGCAACGGCATCACGCTGGAATACCCGGTGATCCGACACATGAACAACCTCGAGTCGGTCTTCACCTACGAGGGCACCAACGAGATGCACACGCTCATCATCGGCCAGGCGCTGACGGGCATTCCCGCCTTCCGCTAGTCGGAAGGCAGTTCAGGCGGACCGCTGCGATAGGTCGCGGGGGTCTGGCTCAAAGTGATCGGGTGGGCCACCGTGGGTGTGCCATCGACCTCCACCACGGGATCGAGGCCCAGCGCGGATGCGAGACCGAATGCCTGGGCGAGGTCGTTGATCGGGCCGCACGGTACTCCCACCGCTGTGATCTCACGCTGCCATTCGTCGGCTCCGCGCGAGGCCAGCAGCTCTTCGAGGCGGGCCTTGAGGTCCTCACGATGTGCCACCCGGGCCGGGTTGGAGGCGTAGTCGGGGTGACCTGCCAACTCGGGCGCACCCACTACTTCCACGAGCGCGGCGAACTGGCCATCGTTGCCGACGGCGATGACAAGGGGACGATCGCCGGTGGCGAACACGTCGTACGGAGCGATCGACGGGTGCGCATTGCCGAGGATGCTCGGGACTACGCCGGCGGCGACGTACCCCGAGGCCTGATTGACGAGCGCCGAGAGCAGCGACGACAGCAGGTTGACTTCGACCCGCTGACCCTGTCCGGTCTGGTCTCGATGACGCAGTGCCGCCAGGATCCCGACGGTCGCGTGCAGACCCGTGATGACGTCCACGAGCGCCACCCCCGCCTTGGTCGGCTCGCCAGGTCCCGGGCCTGTGATGCTCATCAGGCCACCCATGGCCTGCACGAGTAGGTCGTAGCCGGGCAGGTCCCGACCGGCACCGGATCCGAATCCGGTGATGGAGCAGTAGACAAGACCGGGGCGCTGGCGGGCGAGCTCGGCGTAACCCAGGCCCATGCGATCGAGCGCGCCCGGCTTGAAATTCTCGACGAGAACGTCGGCCGTCAGGGCGAGATCGCGCGCCTCTTCGCGTCCCTCGGGTGAGCCCAGATCGATGGCTCGGGTGGACTTGTTGCGGTTGACGCCCGCGAAATAGGTGGACTGTCCCTGCTCGGTGTAGGGCGGCCCCCATGCTCGGGTGTCATCGCCCTGGCCTGGACGCTCGACCTTGATGACCTCGGCGCCAAGGTCGGCGAGCAGCATGGTGGCGTAGGGGCCGGCGAGGACGCGGCTGAAGTCCGCCACGACGATGCCCTGCAGCGGTCCGTTCACGCGTCACCTCGAAGCAGCGGCGCGAGCGTCTCCAGGACGCGCGGGTCCTCGATGGTCGACGGCACCGGCTCGTCGCGACCATCGGCAATCGCCCGCATCGACCTGCGCAGGATCTTGCCCGACCGTGTCTTGGGCAGGCCCGGGACGATGCGCACGTCGCGCAGGGCCGCCACGGGTCCTACGGTGTCGCGCACGAGCGCAGTGACCTCGCGCTGCAACTCCGCGGGGTCAGGCTCGATTCCCGCCTTGAGCACGACGAACGCGCGGGGCACCTGGCCCTTGATCTCGTCGTGCACTCCGATGACGGCGCACTCGGCGATCGCGGGGTGGCCAGCGACGGCGGCTTCCAGGGATCCGGTGGTGAGACGGTGGCCGGCGACGTTGATGACGTCGTCGGTGCGGCCCATGACGTAGAGATAGCCGTCTTCATCGACATGCCCGCCATCACCTGTGGTGTAGAAGCCGGGGAAGGCGGACAGATAGGCAGAGATGTAGCGCTCGTCATCGCCCCACAGCGTGGGCAGCGCACCGGGGGGCAGGGGCAGCCGGATCACGATGTTGCCTTCCGCGAGCGCCTCGACCTCATGACCGTGCTCGTCGAGAACGCGCACGTCGTAGCCGGGCACCGGCCGCGAGGGTGATCCCACCTTGAGCGGAAGGGGATCCAACCCGCGCATACTCGATGCGATGGGCCAGCCCGTCTCGGTCTGCCACCAGTTATCCACGACAGGGATCTCCAGGTGCTCGGTCGACCATGAGTAGGTATCCGGATCGAGTCGCTCCCCCGCAAGGAAGAGGCACCGCAGGCTGCTGAGATCCCGGCTTGCCATGTGCTCTCCGCGTGGATCCTCCTTCTTGATCGCACGAATTGCTGTGGGAGCGGTGAAGAGCGAGTTGACGCCGTGCTGCTCGATGACACGCCAGAAAGCTCCGGCATCAGGGGTGCCGACGGGCTTGCCCTCGTACATCACGGTTGTGCAGCCGGTGATGAGCGGTGCGTAGGCGATGTAGGAATGGCCCACCACCCAGCCGACGTCGGAGGCGGCCCACCAGACGTCATCCGGACCGATGCCGTAGACATTCGGCAGGCTCCACGCCATCGCCACGGCGTGACCCCCGTTGTCGCGCACGATGCCCTTCGGCTTCCCCGTCGTGCCCGAGGTGTAGAGGATGTAGAGGGGATCGGTCGCCTCGACCACGACCGGATCGACGGGCTCGGCGCCGGCGAGGGCGTCGCCCCACTCGATATCCGACTCCCCCATGTCTGCCTTGAGCTGAGGCCGCTGCAGGACGATGCAGGCATCCGCCTTGTGCGTCGCGAGATGGCGCGCCTCGTCGACCAGTGGCTTGTAGGCCACGATGCGGCCAGCCTCGATCCCACACGACGCTGTGACAATGGCCTTGGGCAAGGCGTCATCGATGCGGGCCGCGAGCTCCGGCGGTGCGAACCCACCGAAGACCACCGAGTGGACAGCCCCTAGACGTGCGCACGCGAGCATCGCGATGAGCGCCTCCGGCACCATCGGCAAGTAGATGATGACGCGATCGCCACGCTCCACTCCCTGGCGACGCAGGGCGCCTGCGAAACGCGACACCCGGTCGAGGAGCTCGGCGTAGGTCAATCTCGTGACTTCACCGGTGTAAGCGCTGTCGTGGATGAGCGCGGTCCGATCCCCTCGGCCCGCCGCGATGTGTCGGTCCAGCGCATTGGCGCAGGTGTTGAGCTGCCCGCCGACGTACCAGCGATAGAGCGGCGCCGCGGAGTCGTCGAGGATCTGCTGGGGCGGGGTCACCCAGTCGACGAGCGAGGCGGCGTCGCGCCAGAAGGCTTCGGGATCGCTCAGGCTGCGGGTGTGCGCGGCCTCCCCGCCATTGGCCGACAGGTCACCTACGTGCGCCATGATGCGGACGCTAGCGCACGGGGTGGCCCCTGAGGATCCCGTGGGCCGAGGGCGAGGCCGGTCTGCCCTCAGGGGGTTGCGGCCGCCAACTGCCCGCACGCACCGTCGATCTCGCGACCGCGGGTATCGCGCACGGTCACAGGGACTCCCGCCTCCTCGAGCGCGCGGACGAAGGCCCGCTCGTCGTCGGGATCCGACGCCGTCCACGCGGATCCGGGCGTGGGATTGAGCGGGATGAGATTGACGTGCACGAGGTGGCCGCGCAGGCGCCTGGCCAGCAACTCGGCCCTCCAACGCTGATCGTTGACGTCCCTAATGAGGGCGTATTCGATACTCACCCGACGCCGGGTGACGTCGGCGTAGTGCCACGCCGCATCCAGGACCTCGGACACCGGGTAGCGCGTGTTGATAGGCACGAGCGTGTCGCGGAGTTCGTCATCCGGTGCGTGGAGCGATACGGCAAGTCGCAGCGGCAGGCCTTCGGTGGCGAGTTCGCGCATCCGAGGGACCAGGCCCACGGTGGACACCGTGATCCCCCGGGCTGACATGCCCAGCCCCTCGGGCACGGGATCGACCATGCGATGGATAGCCCCCATCAGCGCCTTGTAGTTGGCGAGGGGCTCCCCCATGCCCATGAAGACGACATTGCTCACGCGGTCGCGGCTGCCGGGGAAGTCGCCATCGCGCACGAGACGCGAGCCCGCGATCACCTGCTCCACGATCTCCGCAGATGACAGGTTGCGGGTGAGTCCCGCCTGCCCTGTCGCGCAGAAGGGGCAGTTCATTCCGCAGCCTGCCTGGCTGGATACGCAGATGGTCACCCGGTCGCGGTAGCCCATGAGCACGGACTCCACGCGGGAGCCATCGTGCAACTTCCACAGCATCTTGACCGTCGCCCCGTCGTCGCACGACATCTCGCGCACGGGGGTGAGGAGATCTGGGAGGAGCGCCTGCGTCAGGGTGTCGCGATCCGCTGGGCTGAGGTCGGTCCAGCCCTGCGGATCCGTCTCAAGGCGGCCGAAGTAGTGGCGCGATGCCTGGTCGGCGCGGAAGGCAGGCAGGCCCAGCGCGAGCATCGCCTCCCGACGTCCGGCCATGTCGAGGTCGGCGAGGTGCGCGGGCGGCTTGCCCCTGCGGGGCGCCTCGAGGGTCAACTCACCGGGAACGGGCATGGGTCCAGTGTGGCATCAGCCCTGGCCGAGGAAGAGCGCGAAGAGCGCCCAGGCGGCGAAGGCGTTGACGACGAGCGAGTCCAGGCGGTCCATGATCCCGCCGTGACCCGGCAGTAGGGAGCCCATGTCCTTGACCCCGATGTCGCGCTTGATCGCACTCTCGACGAAATCACCGGCTGTTGCGGTGACGGTGAGGACGGCGCCCATGATGAGGCCCTGCCACCACGGTGCGTCGAAGACCCAGATGAACGCCGCGACGCCGATGAGGCACTGCACGACGAGGGACCCCGCGAAACCCTCCCACGACTTCTTGGGACTCACCTGCGGAGCAATGGGGTGGCGGCCGAAGAGCACGCCCGTGGCGTAGCCGCCGATGTCATTGCCGATGGTGAGCAGGATGAAGACCACGATGCGCCAGGGGCCGTCGGGCGCCGCGAGCATGAGCATCGCGAATCCGGCCATGAGCGAGATGTAGCCGAGGAGGAAGATGCTCGCGCTCGCGTCGCGAAGGTAGCCGTCGGTGCCGCGTCGGATCCGCCAGATGAGGACGGCGACCACGCCCGCGCCGACGGTAACCAGCAGCGCCTCAGTGCCCCAGACATACGCCGCCGCCATCCCGACGAGCGTCGTGGCGTAGACGGGCGTGCGCGCGACTCGGATACCGGCTCCGGCGAATGCGGTGGTGAGTTCGTGGATGGCCAGGCAGAGTGCGGCGGCCGCAAGGATGCCGAAGAGCCAGGGCACCCACACCAGGCTCACGACGACGAGCAGGGCGAGGACGACGCCGGATGCGATCGCCGCCGGAAGGTTGCGCCCGGCGCGACTGGGAGTGGGCACCGAGTCCTGCGCCCCTGAGGTGTCGGTCATCGACTAGACCTCGAGGAGCTCGGCTTCCTTGTGCTTGAGGATCTCGTCGATGTGGGCGACGGTCTTCTGCGTCGCATCCTCGAGGTGCTTCTCGCCGCGCTTGGCGTCATCCTCGCCGACCTCATGGTCCTTGACCATCTTCTCCATGGCCTCCTTGGCATGGCGGCGGATGTTGCGCACCGAGATGCGCGCGTCCTCGGCCTTCTGCCGGGCGACCTTGATGTATTCCTTGCGTCGCTCCTCGGTCAGTGCCGGGAGGACGACGCGGATGATGTTGCCGTCGTTCGTGGGATTGACGCCCAGATCGGAGTCGCGGATCGCCTTCTCGATCGCGGCGAGCGAGCCCTTGTCGTAAGGCGTGACGATCATCATGCGTGCCTCGGGGGACGCGAAGGAGGCGAGCTGGTTGACGGGCGTCAGCGTGCCGTAGTAGTCGACCATCACCTTCGAGAACATTCCCGGGTTAGCCCGGCCGGTGCGGATAGTGCCGAAGTCCTCGCGCGCGACCTCGACGGCCTTGTCCATCTTCTCCTCGGCTTCGAGAAGGATTTCGTCGACCTGCTCGCTCACGTTCTGTCCTTCCCGGAGTCCACATCGGTGCGCGTCACCAGCGTCCCGATCCTCTCACCTCGCACGGCGCGAGCGATGTTGCCCTCGACGAGGAGATCGAAGACGAGCAAGGGCATGTCGTTGTCGCGGCACAGGCTGATGGCTGTCGCGTCGGCGACCTTGAGGTCGCGGGCCAGGACCTCGTCGTAGGACAGGCGCTCGAAGCGGCGCGCATCGGGATTCGTGCGGGGGTCAGCGTCGTAGATGCCGTCGACAGCCTTGGCCATGAGCACGATGCGGGCCCCGATCTCCAGGGCACGCTGTGCGGCGGTGCTGTCGGTGGAGAAGTACGGCGCGCCGAGACCCGCGCCGAAGATGACCACGCGGCCCTTCTCGAGGTGACGGATCGCGCGCCGGGGGACGTAGGCCTCGGCAACCTGGCCCATGGTGATGGCCGTCTGCACTCGGGTCTCGACATCCTGCTTCTCGAGGAAGTCCTGGAGGGCGAGGCAGTTCATCACGGTGCCGAGCATGCCCATGTAGTCGGCACGGGCCCGGTCCATGCCCCGCTGGGACAGCTGGGCACCGCGGAAGTAGTTGCCACCGCCGATGACGACGGCCACCTCGGTGCCCGCGCGCACGATGGCGGCGATCTGCCGGGCGATCGACTGCACGACATCGGGATCGACGCCAAGATCGCCGTCACCGGCGAAGGCCTCGCCCGACAGCTTGAGCAGGACCCGATCCCAGCCGCCCTCGGGCGCCTCGGGCCAGGTGTCGATGGTGCCCTCGAGCGATGGTTGGACTGGCCCGGCGGACGGGCGGGGCCCGTCCTGTCGGGCTGCCCCGCTCTCAGACACCGGACCTCCCATGGCTCCGAAGGTAGCAGCCCGACAGGGGGTTCAGCCCTGGCCGACCTCGAAGCGGGCAAAGGCCGTGACCTCGGTGCCCGCATCGGCGAGCACCTGGCCGACGGTCTTCTTGTTGTCGATGACCGAGGGCTGCTCGAGCAGGACGGACTCTTTGAAGAAGCCCTGCACGCGCCCGTCGACGATCTTGGGCAGGGCCGCCTCGGGCTTGCCCTCCTCCTTGGCCGTGGCCTCGGCGATGCGCCGCTCGTTGTCGACGACCTCAGCCGGCACCTCGTCGCGGGAGACGTAGCTGGGGCGCATGGCCGCGACCTGCATTGCGGCATTGCGCGCATCGTCCTCGTTGCCCGTGTAGGCCACCATCACGCCCACCTGTGCGGGCAGATCGGATGCACGCTTGTGGAGGTAGACCGCGACCGGTGCCTTGAGCATGGCCACGCGGCCGAGCTCGAGCTTCTCGCCGATGATTCCCGCGAGATCCGCGATGGCCTGATCGACCGTGCGCCCGTCGGTCATCGTCTGCTGCGCCAGGGCGGCCTGATCGCCCACCTGCAGCTGCGCCGCCGTGCTCACGATGCTGCCGGCGAGCGCCTGGAAGTCCTCGCTCTTGGCGACGAAGTCGGTCTCGCACAGCAACTCGACCATGACGTTGTCCTGAGACACCACGAGCCCATTGGCGGCCGTGCGCTCAGCGCCACGCTTGGCGGCCTTTGCGGCACCCGAGATCCGCAGGCCCTCAATGGCCTTGTCGATGTCCCCGTCGGATTCCTCCAGGGCCTTCTTGCACTCCATCATGCCCGCGCCCGTGAGGTCGCGAAGCTTCTTGACATCGGCTGCCGTGATCGTGGCCATGACCTATCCCTTTGACTCGTTCGTGATGTGCAGGGGCGTGCTCGTGCCGCATCACCGCGCTCGGGCGCGGCGGTGCGTGGTGGTGTCAGGCGCTGGGGCCCTCGGTGGACTCAACGACGACCTCGGCCGCACCGCCGCCCGCGAGGAGCTCCTGCTCCCACTCGGCCAGGGGCTCCTCGACGATGACCTCCACGACGTCGCCGTCAGCGGCCGCCGTCGCGCGACCCGCGCGAGCGATGAGGCCCTCCGCGACGGCATCGGCGATGACGCGCGTGAGGAGCGTGACGCTGCGGATGGCGTCGTCGTTGCCGGGGATCGGGAAGTCGACCTCGTCGGGGTCGCAGTTGGTGTCGAGGATCGAGATCACGGGGATGCCGAGCTTCTTGGCCTCGCCGACCGCGATGTGCTCCTTGTTGGAGTCGATGACCCACACGGCGCTGGGCAGCTTCGCCATATCGCGGATGCCGCCGAGAGTGCGGTCGAGCTTGACGCGCTCACGATCGAGGACGAGGAGCTCCTTCTTCGTGAGGCCCGCCGCCGAGGGATCGGTCTCGAGACCCTCGAGCTCCTTGAGGCGCTGCAGCCTCTTGTGCACGGTGTTGAAGTTGGTGAGCATGCCGCCGAGCCAACGCTGGTTGACGTAGGGCATGCCGACGCGCGTCGCCTGCTGGGCGATGGGCTCCTGGGCCTGCTTCTTGGTGCCGACGAAGAGAATCGTGCCGCCACGGGCGACGGTCTCCTTGACGAACTCGTAGGCGTTGTCGATGTAGGACAGCGACTGCTGCAGGTCGATGATGTAGATGCCATTGCGCTCCGTGAAGATGAAGCGCTTCATCTTGGGGTTCCAGCGTCGGGTCTGGTGTCCGAAGTGGACACCGCTCTCGAGCAGCTGGCGCATCGTGACGACGGCCATGGGGCACTCCTTGGGCGCGGACGGCTCAGCCGACCGCTGTCGGTTCCTTGCCGTCACCGGTTGGCGGCGGCTCCTAGCACCCGTGCGAGCCATCCCGGCGTGCCGGGACCGACGGCCCTCCCCCGGAGGGGTGGGTGCGTGATGTATCCGGGCGGACCCGGACCGAGGGATGAGTCTACGGGGTCGCTGCCCCTGCCTTGTCCCCAGGGCCGGCCGGATCCCTTCCCACGCCCGGCCTCCGGGGCCACCGTGGCTCGATGACCCTTCCTGGCCTCTCCCTGACCCTCGCCTCCGCCCTGATCGCTCCGCTCCCGGCGGCTCCAGGAGCCCCAGCCACCTGGCAGCCCCCCGTGGTGCCCCTCGTCGTCGAGCGTCCGTTCATCGCCCCACCGGATCCCTTCTCCCCCGGCCAACGCGGGGTCGACCTCACGGCCGAGGCGGGCGCGATCGTCCGCGCCCCGGCCCCGGGGGTCGTCCGCCTCGCGGGTCGGGTGGCGGGCAAACCCGTGGTGAGCGTCGAGCACCCCCATCGCATCCTCGGGCGCACCGGCTGGCGCACGACGTACGAGGGGGTGCTCGCCGGAGTCGACGCCGGCGACGTCGTGCGCGCGGGCGATCCGCTAGGCGTCGTCGGTGGCCGCACCCATACCCGGGGCATCCACTGGGGATTGAAGAACGGGCGCGTGTACGCCGATCCGCTCCTGCTCCTGCGCCGGCCCATCGTGCTCAAGCCCGTGGTGCACTACGCCCGGGGATGCGCCTGCTCGTAGGTCTTGCGCAGCCGTTCGACCGAGACGTGCGTGTAGATCTGCGTGGTCGCCAGACTCGCGTGGCCGAGGATCTCCTGCACCGCGCGCAGGTCGGCACCTCCCTCGAGGACATGCGTGGCCGAGGTATGCCGCCAGCCGTGGGGACCGATGTCAGCAACTCCCTCCACCGTCCCCGCGGTGCGATGCACCACCGCGCGCACGGTGCGCGGGTCGATGCGCCCGCCCCGCGCCCCCAGGAATGCGGCGGATCCGGATGCCTTCCCGAGCAAGGAGGGACGACCCTCCCGCAGCCATGCGGTCAGGGCCTGCTCAGCGGGGACGCCGAAGGGCACGGTGCGCTCGCGACCGCCTTTGCCGAGCACCCTCAGGGTGCGGCGGGTCATGTCGATGTCGTCGATGTCGGTGCCCACCAGCTCCCCGACTCGGATCCCGGTGGCGTAGAGCGTCTCGAGGATGGCCAGATCGCGCAGTCCGATCGGCGAGTCGGCCGCCTCGCTCGCCGCGTCGAGTACAGCGACAGCCTGGTCGGCGGTGAGCACTGAAGGGAGTCGGTGCGCGCGTTTCGGCGAGGCGAGCCGGGCGGCGACATCGGTGTCGAGGATGCCGCGGGCGACGGCCCACTCGGTGAAGACGCGAGCGCTGGCCGCTCGTCGCGCGAGGGTGCTGCGCTCGAGTCCTCGTCGCTCCTGATCGGCGAGCCAGGCGCGCAGCGCCAGCAGGGTGAGGTCGCGCACCAGGGTTGCGCCACGCTCACGGCAGAAGTCCGCCAAGGCATTGACGTCACCGATGTAGGCACGCACGGTGTGTTCGCTGCGCCCGAGCTCGAGCGCGAGGTGGTCGCGGAAGCGAGCGATCACCTCGTCCCAGTCATCCCCCTGCGGGATATCAGCCTCGGTCACGCCTCCATGCTGACGCCTGCCACCCGCGGAATGGCGCAGGACCCGGTCGGGCGGGTCGGCGCCCGCTAGGTCGTGCAGCGCGCCCAGCCCTCGCCCGCGCGCTGCACCAGCCCCAGGGCGTCGAGGACCCCGAGGGCGGTCATGGCCTCGGCGAGCCCCAGTCCCGCCAGGCGGGCGATGCTCGCGAGGGGCGCAGGACGCCGTGCGGGGACGGCGTCGAGGACTCGTCGCTCACGCCAGCCGAGGCCATCGGACGGAGCCGCCTGACCTGGATCGTCGATGGTCAGACGCCCCTCGACGAGAGCGATGATCTCCCGCGGCGATGTCACCAGATGCACCCCTTCATCGCGAATGACCGCGTGACACCCCGCTGACATCGGCGAGGTGACGGGCCCGGGAAACGCCATGACGACGCGGTTGAGCTCGCGTGCTTCCCGCACGGTCGATCGACCCCCGGAGCGCACGGCGGCCTCGACGAGCACGGTGCCGCGGCTGAGAGCGGCGATCACTCGGTTGCGTGTGAGGAACCGGTGCCGCATCGCAGCGCCGCCGAGCGGAGCCTCGCTGATGAGCACGCCTGCCTCACGTATGCGCGCGAGGAGGTCAGCGTGTGACCGCGGGTAGGGCACATCGACTCCACCGGCGAGCACGCACGCGGTGGCGCCGCCGGCGACCAGCGATCCACGGTGCGCGGCCGCATCGATGCCGAAGGCACCACCGGAGACAGAGAGCCACCCCGACTCGGCGAGGTGCGCACCGAGCTCGCGCGCGATGCCCTCGCCGTATGCCGTGGCCGAGCGGGCGCCCACCACCGCGATCGAGCGCAGTGCCAGCAGGCGCAGGTGGCCCGCACCCGCGACCCACAGGCCGAGTGGCGCCGCATCGTGCAGATCGTCGAGCTGAGAGGGCCACTCGGAGTCCCCGGGCACGACGTATCGGGCGGAGATGCGCTCGGCAGTGGCCCATGCGGGTTCGACCCAGCGGCTCACGGCCTCGGCGTACGTCGTGGTCGCGGCCACACGCGCGGCGATACCGGTGCTGGCGGGCAGCGGTGAGTGCCCCGCGAGGATTTCCTCGACAACCGCATGGGCTCCGCGCTCACGCACTCGCGCGCCGAGGGCTCGGTCGCCCGCCTCGCACCACTCGGAGAGCATCAGTCGGGCCGCGCGCTCGAGCTCCACGTCGTGCGAAGGACTCATGCCGCCCATGCCGAGCCTCCCCCGCGCAGCACCATCGCGTCGGCTATGTGATCCGCACGTGGTCGAGCGGCGCCGTCCAGGTCCGCGAGTGTCCACGCCACGCGCAGGACGCGGTCAGCGCCGCGCATGCTCAGTGCGCCCCGGGAGAAGGCCGTGCGCAGTAGTTGCCCTCCCCCCTCATCGGGTGTGTGGCGATTGCGCAGCGCCGCGCCCGGTGCTTCGCCGTTGACCCGCCAGGTCACGCCCTCGGCGGACCACCGTGCGCTCGATCGCAATCGCGCTTCGGCCACGCGTGCGGCGACCGCGGCCGTCGCCTCCCCCTGCTCTCCGATGTGAGCGAGACGTGGCCTTTCGAGTGCCACTCGCAGATCGATGCGATCCATCACGGGACCTGACATCTTGGCGGTGTAGCGCCTGCGATCCCCGGGCGAGCACGCGCATGACGCGTCCATGCCCATCCCCTTGCCGCAGGGACACGGGTTCGCGGCGAGGACGAGGCAGAAGCGAGCAGGAAGCACCCCTGAAATATCCGCGCGCGCGATGTGGACCTCACCGCTCTCGAGTGGCTGACGCAAGGCATCGAGGACCGAGCGCGCGAATTCGGGTGCCTCGTCGAGGAAGAGCACCCCTCGGTGCGCGAGAGTCGCCGCGCCGATGCGCAGACGCCCGGCCTGGCCGCCTCCGACGATGGCGGTCATCGATGCGGAGTGGTGCGGGGCCTGGAAGGGGACGCGTCTGACGAGACCGCGTGGATCCAGGCCGGCTGCAGACTGGATGGACGTCACCTCGAGCGCGGTGCTGTCGTCGAGCAGCGGCATGAGTCCCGGCAGCCGCTCCGCGAGAAGGGTCTTGCCGACTCCGGGAACGCCGACCATCGCGAGGTGGTGCCCGCCCGCTGCGGCGACCTCGAGGGCCCGGCGCGCCTCCGACTGGCCGCGTACGTCGGCGAGGTCGGGAGGCGGGTCGACCGCGACCCTGTGTCCGCCCCCTCCGCGCTCCGGTGGCATCTCACCCTTCAGCACCCCGACCAGGTGGGCCAGATCGCGCACGCCGCCGACGTCGACGCCCGGCACGAGCGCGGCCTCACCAACGCCGGCTGCGGGCACGAGCAGGCGTGTGTCGCCTCCCTGGATCCCCAGCGCGGCTGCGATGGCACCCGGGACCGCATGAATCCGGCCATCGAGTCCTAACTCGCCGAGGACACAGGATGTGGCTGCCGCGTCCTCGGGAACCTGACGGGAAGCGGCCAGGATGGCGACGGCGATGGCGGCGTCGAGTGCGGATCCGCGCTTGGGTAGGGACGCGGGCATCAGCGCCACGGTCACGCGCGTGCGTGGCCAGTCGAGTCCGCTGTGCTCGATAGCGGCGCGGACGCGATCGCGCGACTCACTCACCGCCGTATCCGCCAGTCCGACGATCGTGAGCCCTGGCAGCCCCGAGCCGACATCGGCCTCGACATCGACGATGCGTGCGGATACGCCGACCATGACCGCAGTGCGGCATCGGGCGACCATCAGGCCACCCCGCGCAGATGTTCGACATGGGGCGCGCCCGAGTTGCTCAAGAGGATTCCGACGACGTCGATGCGCACCTGTCGGGCATGCCGATCATGGGATCGCAGCCACTCTCCTGCCAGCACGCGAAGCCGGCGCAACTTGCGCGGCGTCACCGCGGCGAGCGGTGAGCCGAAGTCCTCCGAACTGCGGGTCTTGACCTCGCAGATGACGATCGTGTCGGTCGCGGCCTCCTCGGCGACGATGTCGATCTCGCCCTCGCGGCATCGCCAATTGCGATCGATCACGGTGAGTCCGAGCCGCTCGAGGTGGCGGACCGCGAAGTCCTCTCCCCAGCGGCCACGCTGCAGGTGCTGTGCGCCCATCCCTCTCCCTCCACGGACCGACGGCCCTCGAGGGGAGCGTCGTCACATGGCGGCGCATGCGCAGGTGCACGCGGTCACCCTGGGGATGAGCACGTCAGGAAGTCGCTGTGGACACACCAGTTGTTGCGGACACACCGGGGAGCCGCCAGCTCAGCCGGTGCCATGGCGACGGGCCATACCGCTCGAGTGCGGCGAGATGTTCGGGTGCGGCGTATCCCTTGTTGGACTCCCAGCCGTACTCCGGATGCGTCGCCGCCAGCTCCGCCATGAGGGAGTCCCGGGCGACCTTCGCGATGATGCTGGCTCCCGCGACCGCCGCACAGGTGGTGTCGGCCTTGATCCGGGTAACGACCTGCGCTTGGGGCGCCACGCGAGACATCCAGTCATGCTTCCCGTCCAGGAGCACGAGGTCAGGGAGCGCTCCGGTCGCATTGATCGCACGCGCAGCCGCCAGGGCGAGGGCACCGATGATCCCGATCTCATCGATCTCCCTGGATGACGACATCCCCACAGCACTGCGGTGCGCCCACAGGCGCACCCTGGGGGCGAGTCGCTCACGGGTGGCCGGGTCGCACTCCTTGCTGTCGCGCACACCCGTAGGGGCTGATGTGACATCGCTGCGCAGGATGACCACTCCTACCGCGACGGGTCCGGCTAGGGCGCCGCGGCCCACCTCGTCGATGGCAGCGAGGATCGCACCGGGCTCCGCTTGGCGCAGGAGCGCTCGCTCGACGCGCAGAGTGACGGCCATGACCGGGTCAGTCCAGTGGGCCCCGGGGCGGCCACGCCACCAGGACCACGCGCCCCAGCACGTCGTTGGTCGAGAGGGTCCCGCCTTCCACGTCCAGCAGCGCGCGACTGTCGCGGGCGGTCGCGCGATCATCGACCAGGACGAAGATCCGACCCGGGGGGACCACCGTGTCGAATGCGACCTGATCGGATGCGCCTCTGACGTAGGGCTCTGCCAGCGGCACCCCATCCACGGTGATGCGCCCAGTGTCGTCGCAGCACGCCACCCGCTGACCACTCGTCGCGATGATGCGGACCACCGAGGTGTCGGAAGCAGTCGCCCATCCTCCGGGGCTG
>Ga0129336_10000729_pt1 | contig 19435 bp, 17 predicted proteins | sample CPB6_02_DNA_FD_96878 | JGI IMG/M metagenome (GOLD analysis project Ga0129336, IMG submission 96878) | Freshwater to marine salinity gradient microbial communities from Chesapeake Bay, USA - CPBay_Sum_0.6_0.2_DNA | ecosystem: Environmental > Aquatic > Marine > Coastal | place: USA: Chesapeake... | reverse complement strand
ATCCTCGCAGCGCGGTCCGCTATTACGGAAGTCGATGTAAACGTAGCCTCGTCGTTCATCACGGCTACCGAGTCAGGCGTCTACAACGATTATAACGATCAGCGTCGTGTAACTATTGAATGTCACACGGACCCTGATTCATTCGATGTCGTAGATATCTCCGGCATCGATCACCTCTCGCTTAGTTTTGAGCCGACTACTACGCCGGGCGCAGGTTTGTCGAAAAAGCCGGCTCGATACGATCACCGACATGATCTGTCTGCGAGCCCGGTCGTGGTTGTTATGCGCGAGCTGGTAATTACACCATCAACCACTCTCGGCTCGTACTTGAATATCGCGATGCCGTCTGGTGTCGGAACTATTGTGGGTGCGAATGTCTACTGGCGTCCTACGGCCGCCGCAGGTGCGCAGCCTAACTTTCCGCGTGTAAATACGACTCCGTGTTTGGTCAATATAAATAACGACTTCAAACGTGTAGGCGTGTCCACGACGATCACCGCTAATGGCGTCCGCTGCAAGCTTGAGCCGAATGGGCTTTGTTTACTCACGAGTGACGATATCGCGCTCGCCGAAACCGCCGTCGGCTCGGTTAACTGGTCGTCGTTGCTGGGTTCGGTTGGGGCTGTTCCCACCACCGGCACGCTGGTCGTTTTCATCACGGCTCTCAGATCCACAATCTCGCCCTTATGAGAACGTCATCTAATTTCGCCGCTGATGTCGTAGGCCGCCCATCGATTTACTCGGTGCCGGCTGGTTTCGATCCGTCCGATGCGACGAATTGGCGCGAAATTCACGCCGGGGTAAATACCATTTGCGTTGGCATGTACGATAGTCTGCATAACATGCTGATGCGTAATTTCGACGATTGGCAGCCGACCACCATCGCTACCGGATTCGGCGGCGACTGGGATCAAGCTGCCACCGCCGATCAAGGATCTCGACAGCCCCCAGCATTTACGGATATCGCGGTTCGCAAACCGATTTATCGCGCGCCCATCGTTCAGGTGGTACCGGGTCTTGATCGCCGCCTCTGCTACATCGCCATCGTCCGTCCGGAAGATGGAAACACCGATGTAGGCGATGTCACTCGGCCGTACATAAACGAGCTGGGTCTTTTAGCCAGCAACGGAACTCTACTCGCTCACTATGTCACACCAATCGCCGTCGGCGAGGTTTACGCCACCAGATATGCGAAGTCGGAAGTCGAGTGGCTTGTGATTAAGTGGGAAATTGAATTCGCCGGAGTCACGCCATGAGCATATTTAAGATCCCCGTAAAGGATTTATTCGAGAAAACGGCCGGGTTGCCCAAGGCGTATTTTACGAAGGGTAAGTTTGACCCGGCAAAGGCCGCGGCTGAAACCAATCCCGTCATGAAAGCCCGGATTCAGGCTTACTTGACAGGTAAAGATATCAGCTCGGAGGTCGGGGATGTTCGGCGTTCGAAGATTACCCGCGACAAATTCCTCGATCTGAAAAATCAAGTAGCCAGCGTTCGCGCCGCGTTCCCCTTAGAAGGTACCGACGATCTCCGTAAGGATCTCGCCGAGTCGATGAAAAGCCACGTAGCTAAGAAGGTCCCTGCCGCGCTTTCCGCCGGCTCCGGCCTCGACACAGCTAAAACGCACGCCGAAGTTCACCAAGCTTTGGGTAAGTTGGAGGATAGATTCAAAGGTCGGGCTCAATCCGCGCACGCTAAGATTCAAGAGCGCGTCGGATCTATTAAAGACCTGATCAAGTCGGTTAATCCGGTCAGGGAGATTCGCGAGCAGCTTAAGGCTCCGACCGAGGGTAAATCATTAGCCGAGAGATTTGCTGCTATTAAAGCATCAAAGCAAGCGGAGACCGACAGCGCAGCGCGCCGAGTATTCGCTGACAAATTGCGATCGCAAAAACGGATGCGGAATATCGGACTTGCCGTTGGTATTCCGGCCTTGGCTGGTCTCGGTTATTACGCATACAAGAAGTTAAAACGTCCGACGTACGAAGAATCTCTTGAGGAGTTCAAGGCGTCGCGATCTGGTGCCGGGGATAACAAATGACCCAAATCCGCACGACCTCATTTCACTCGTTAGACACGAGCATCAATCAAAACAACCAGCTTCGTGGGGTTGTGCGGCCCGGCGTTTATCAGGGTTACAAACTGAGAGTGAACGCGGCGCAGGCCAACTACCTCGATATCACGTCGGGGTCTGATTTGTCGTCGGTTCTCGTGACCCACGAGGGCGTGAGAATCGAGGAGACATCCGAAGTCGCCGGCGCCTTCGTTATTCAAAATGCTGATCCTAATCTGACTCGAATTGATTTGGCCGTCGCTGAGTATCAGTTCAGCACGAACTCTTCGGTACAGCAGACCTATAAGATTATTCGCGGAACTTACGCAGCCTCTATAACTGCCGATCCTCCGATTCCGGTTCGGCAGTCGATCTATCAAGTTCCCCTCGCATATATCTACATTCGTCCGCAGGCCGCGACTGGTCTCGGATCCCGTGCGTTCGTAACCACGGAAGATATTATTCACGTTGAGCCGGCCGGGCTCACTCGGGGGCCGCAGGACATCTCGTCCTTGCTGCCGATTATCGAGTCTTCTGATACGCGCCGCATATTTATTCACTCGGGTATGTACCCGACCTTCGATGGCGCATCTAGAATCGACTTCATGGGCGGCTATAGCGATCCGCTCCCGACCGCCGGTCTTACGCCCAACAGCTCCAAGTATTATTTATTCGGACTCTCGGACGAACCCGCGGTTGTGTTGATCGGATCGGCACAAACCGAGGCGGCTTTGCCGACGTATGTCCAAGATATTCTTCCAATATGCTCGGTCAAAGGCACCTACACGAACGGGAGAGTTGTGCTCTCCGAGCTGCGCGATCTGCGCTTCCCGTTCACGCGCCAGACCTTGCCCCAGTTTGAGGAGGAGGCATATAAGAATCTCCTCTCCGAGTCTGTGTTTGACCATGTGCGCGTTGAGCCATTCCGGTCGCTCGATGCGTTGGTCGTAGACTCGTTAAACAACACCGATGTCACGCTCACATTGAATCGCGCGGACACTTCGGTGGCATTCTCGTCCTCATCGTCGGTTACCGCAAACGTAACCGTAGCCACGACTAACTTGCTGGCTAACACGGCGATAGGTACGGTTCAGTATTTCATGATCGCGGTTGATTCCAACATCGCGAATCTTGGAATACAGTTCTCTACGTCGGGACCCTACAGCGGGTTCTCGTCGTATACGGTTCGGCCGAACTCCATCGTGCGAGTTCCCGGCGGTGGCGCGACGAAACTGTATATTCGTTTCGTTATTCCATTCCGCGCCTTCCTCAACACCCCAGTTCTTTATTCCTTCGGCGCGTTCTTCAACCTCAACGAGGATGTCCTCAACTCAAAGACTATCTCCGAGGTTAATCTCGACGCGCTGAAATACTCGATCCCTAATCTTATCGCCAACGGTAACTTCCGCTTCTGGAGCCGCGACGATATTAATGGGAATACTCCTGACGTAGACACACAGGTTGAGATCTCGTATCCGTCGAGCGCCGATTACCCGTTTGCCGCCGATGGCTGGCAGTTCACGCAGTGGGGATTCGATGCCCACAGCGCGCAGATCTCGCGCGTAGGCTTATCGAAGGATGTTTTCGAGACCGGCGTCGACAATACGAGTGACACGGCGTTGTTCTGGGAAGGAGCGGCCGCCGCATCCCCCAGCAGCAGCCCCAACAGACTTGAGTATCGGATCCCGGTGCCGCCCGGATCCAACGGCCAGAGAATAACCTTCTCCACGTCGTTCAAGTCCACCGCCACGGGTATCCTTCAGATCGGAATCGCGCTCTACGAGCTGGCTCCGGAGAAGAAGCTTCGGTATCAGAATTTCGGCCCGTCGTACGCCTCCCACTCCGGCACCACCGGCACGTCGGTCGTTGTCAGCAACACGCAGGTAAACGAGAAGACGGTAGCCGTCGGATTTATTGTTGAGTTCTCTCAGAGAACCGCTAAAACCGAAGTTGCGCTCTGGGGCGCCATGGCCGCCGTAGGCGAGTTCCGTAGCCTGCCCTACAACGAGGCGCAGGATGCCACGGACATTCTCCGTAAATATTACGAGCGCGGCCGAGTTCTCGTCGGCACCACCGTCGTCGAAGGCGATACGCTCGGGACCTCGGTGCAGTTCGGCGCCAAGAAGCATACTGTATTAGGCCCGCTCGAGGCTCAAACTATATCTGAGAGCGATTCTAATCGCTCGGTTAATGTCGGCGGCCTGGTCTACGATGTCGATGCCAATGGTCTCGCGGTTACTGCCGAGGCTATTTCGGGCGGCATCGCAAAGATCGACGCTGACTTTGAAGCATTTATCCGCTATGCGGAAGTTGTGGATGGTTAATCATGAACCACTTCGAATACGGCTTCTTCGATGAGTTAGAAAAGATTGCCACTAATAAAGCTGAGGTGGCCGACTGGCGAGGGTATCTTATCAGGAGATACCCAGAATTGAAAGGCGCAAGCCGTGGGTATATAGGCGGTATTGCTAATACGCGAGCACAGCGTGATCTTGGAACAACGGGAAAGTTAGAGGGACCACCAAAAGATCCCAGATTTAATGATCCGAACTTTAGATTTCGGGTCTCAGTCCCGGATCCGAAAGTACCCGGAAGACGGCTAGTTGCAAACCGTGAGGAGCGCACTAAATTTTTAAATCGAGCGGAGGACAATAGGCTGGGTGTCCATAGCGTGTTCCTGGACAATATGACGGCTCCTAAACGAGCGAAGCTTGGTGTAAAGCCCATCGGACTCCGATAAATCATGAACCACTTCGAATACGGTTTCTTCGATGAATTAGAAAAAATTGCTGGACCTAGCAAAACTGTTGCAGCACTTATGGGTGCTCTCCTCGCCGGAAGCATAGGTATTAAGGGTCTCAAAGATACCGTGAAGCCTACAGCGGCAGCGAGACAAAGAGCGGTCGAAGATTTTGTTGCTAAGAATAGTCAGGGGGCGCGCACTGGTTATGGACTCGTTACAGCCGATACGGCGAGAGCGGCTACCAGATTTAGCCACCCCACAGGCTATCGACGCACCCCTGGCTCGCCCGAAATTCGCGGCAAAGTCACTATGGATTCCATGAGACGCGCCCTTGATATTGATAGGATCGCAGCTGCCGCGCGCGGGCTCGCCACATCACCCGGACAGTACGGTTTAAGAACTGTTGCTGATGTAAACAAATAATTAAACTATTTCCGAGGAGTTCACTATGAACGCATTTGAATTTGGATTTTACTCTGAACTTGAGAAGATCGCCGCACTTAACCCCCTTCAAAGACTGGGCGTTAAAGCTAGATCTTTACTTACCGGATACCGACCAAGCTTAGGCTCAGGAATATATGAAGCTAAACGTAAATTAGTAGGCAAATATGACAGCTTTGATGCCGCTCGAAAAAAAGCCGTGAAGGGAGTATCCGGCCGAAACGAATCTTTTACTAACTTTGACCCCAAGAGCCCTACCCAACTCAAAGACTATTTGAATAGCGGAGACCGCTCAACTTTGGCGTACTTAGGCAGCCGAGGGGGAGTACAATCTCACGGCGGATTTGAAAATTCGCCCACCTACGGCCGCGAGAGTGGTATAGATTTTGGAGAGTATGGTAGCGCAACTAAGCAACAACGCAACCTGTATGACGTTCATAGGAAGTTGAAGCGCGATTATTCCCTTGGGAACCTGAAAAAAGAAATGTACCCGCATCTTCTTAACGACGCGAATAACGCAGCTATTCGCAGGCGTATCGGATATTATGGGGACGTAGACAAGCTTGTGCCGGACACACATATGTATGAATAATACCGGTTTTAGAATCAGTAGTGCATGACGCACGGAGCGCAAGAACCAGCGACTCGCTAGTCAGATAAACGTCAGCACAATCAAAAACACCGGCCTAATAAGCCGGTGTTTTTCTTTATACTTTTGTTAGGAGTTTCCGCATGAACGCTTTTGAATATGGCTTCTTTGATGAGCTTGAAAAGCTTGCGACGCGCATTGATCCAAGCTTTAGAGAGCGTGAGCTCGCATGGAAACCCAAAGATCGGAGTCGCCGCGATTTCGGCGACATGCTGACTCGTGAGTCAAGGAGAAACTACGACGAGCGCGGTTTTACGCCTGAAGCCAAAGCAATACGAACTGTGCGGCAGGCGGCGCGATCCGCGCCCGAATACACCGGCCGCATATCCGAGCGCATGCCGATTCCGGAGCCGCAAATCTCCGCGCCATCGCCGGCCGCCGCGTCACCTGCCGCGTCACATGCCGCGCCCATCCCACAAGTAGGTCAGCGTAGGAGAGAACGGTTAGCGCAGGGTTTACGTCGCGTCCAAAGACCGCAGAAATCGGCGCCCTCGGCTGTAGAGAAGCTCCAGGCCAACTCGTCGCAAGGCGCGTCGCCTTATTTACCAGTTCCGGCCTCTAATTCAACACCCGCTACCCCACCCGCACCAGCCGGTGGGCAGGCTCCGCAGATGCCTAATTCTCGTTGGGGTGGCGCGCCCAATCCCAATCCGAATCCGATGCCCGCTCAACCCGCGGCGCCTTCGATGGCTTCCGCGTCTACGGTTCCGCCTGTAGTTCCTCAGGCCGCTCCGGCTCAGAACCCCGGATGGAGCACCAACAAGAAATTATTAGCGGGTGGTCTCGGTGTCGCAGGTGCATACGGCCTGTACCGGATGCTTAATTCTAATCGCGACAAAGAGCGCGAAAAAACCGCGGCGAGTAATAAGCCAGCTCCCGCTAAGCAGACGCAATACCCGTTTAATATGTCGGGTAAAACGTTTCGCTCGATCGGCCTCGGCCTTGCTGCCACCCCTCTCGTAGCTATGGGCGCGGGCAAGCTCATGAGCCTGCACGCAGTCCATAAAAATAAGCAGTTCTTAAAAGACAAGAACCCTAACGGTGTAGCTAGCCATCCGCTATTCGAGCAGCAATTTAATTCGTTAAAACGCTTCTCGCCCAAGGTTGCGGCTGATCCGTTGGCAGCGACGCACGCGCTCCATAAAATGCAACACTCGTCGCAGAATCTGTTGGATATCTTGAAAGATGTTCATCAGCTGCATACCGAGGATGCTGAGCGTCGTCTTGAATCTCGCGGCTTAGTCGGCGAGACGGGCGAACGCTTGTTGGGCGGAATGGGCTGATAAATTAATTATCCTAGGTTTAGGAGGTCATTATGACTACTGCATTTGAATTTGGTTTCTTTGAAGAGTTACAGAAGATCGCGGCTAAGAGCGAGCACGAGGAAAAGGGATACCGCCCGACCACGGTTGGCGGCCATATCCTCGATAGCTACTTCATACACCCGTTGTATGGGATGGCTGGTGGCGCTCTTGGCGGTCTGGCTGGCGCCGGTCTTGGCGCTCTTGCTGGTGGTAAACTTTCCGGTAACACAGCCCGAGGCGCTCAGCTTGGTGGCGCAGCCGGTCTCGGTCTTGGTTACTTAGGCGGTCTGGCGAAATCCAGACTTACAGCTCGCAAGCGTATGAAGGCGCGCCTTAAGGACCAAGGGTTGGATGAGAAGACCATGCAGAAGCTTGAAGACGAAGGCGTATTCAAGGCGCGCGCAGAGGATGTAATTCCGATAGCCGGTAATCTGATGGCGGGTAATCAGATCCGCGGGGCGCTCCGCAGAGCCGGTAAGAAGGCTCGCGGCGCTATAATGGCTGAGTGATTCCTAGAACGTAGCGAACAATCCCCGGCTCATTAATTTGAGTCGGGGATTTTCATTTAAACTAACTATACATCTAGGAGTTCGCATGGCTTACGTCCGTCAACATAGGAATGCCGCCGGAACGGTCGTTTCCAGCGTATTTGACCGCGTCACCACGGAAGGCGATGCGGCGCGTTTTAACAGCGCCAAGAGCGGCAACCGCGTAGCACTCGAGTGGACTACCGGATCGTCTGGGACGAGCGCGTACGGCGCCTATCGCCAGTTTGAGCTGCCCGTCGGCTTCTCGTACATAGTTCGCGCAAATCAGCTGAACGTGTGGCTCGGAACTGGAACCAGCCCCGTAGCTTTTCAGCTAGCGGTGAACGTGGAAGAGCGCGTTGACATGGCGGCGTTTACGACTGCCCTTACGTCCGGCCCGTTCTTCGAAGAGATGGGTAGTTCCACAGTTCGTGTTTATCCGGCGAGCACAACGCCTAGCGTCATTTTATTCGAGGTGCCGCACACCTCGCTGCCCGCGTCTTCGCGCGAGAAGATCATCGTAGAGGATCAGGGCAATAACGAGGCCGTCGAGCTTCTCGGCTATGGCGACGGTATTGTCATGCGGTCGCCCAACGGCGCGAAGTGGCTGGTTCGTATCGACGATTCCGGCACCCTGGTTGTGGAGCCGCGCGGGTGATCTTTGACAACTGGAATCCTCAGCTTATCAAGCTCGCTCTTCAAACAGAGGAGGAGCATAAGCGGAAGGACCGTGAATATCACCAAAAGAAACGGGATGAGGAGAAACTCACGGGCGGCGTTTCGCTCAAGCCTCATCAAATCCGCGTTCATGAGAAGCTGAAGCAGTCTCCCGGAGTTCTCGTATATCACGGACTCGGTTCCGGTAAAACAATTACGTCTATTTCCGCAGCCGATGCGCTTGGCTTGCCGGCGGAGGCGGTGGTTCCCGCAGCGTTGCGACCCAACTACTTGAAAGAGATAGCCAAGGTCAAGCCGAAGTCTCCGTTTTCGGTGAAGAGCTACGAGGGATTTGCTAAGAGCCCAACTCCTCATGGCCGCGTTCTTATCTTCGATGAGGCGCAAAGACTTCAAGATCCGTCGTCTAGGCGGACCGCTGCCGCGTTAGCGACGTCGCCCGCGGCGGTCAAGCGCATCGGCCTTAGCGGTACGCCGATTCAAAACAGACCAGCGGAAATCGCCCCACTCCTCAACATACTCGCAGGACGAAAAGTTCTTCCCGTAGGCGAGGAGTTCGAGAAGCGATTTGTCAAAGAGAAGCTAGTCCAACCCAGCTGGTATGACCGGATAGTTCATAAGATCAAACCGGGTATTAAGAAGACGTTATCGAACGAAGCTGATTTCCGAAGAGCCATTCGCGGTCTCGTCGATTATCACCCATCGGTGGCCGAGGGCTTCCCTAGCTCCAGCACGCACGTCGTCGAAGTGCCCATGAGCGATCACCAGGCTAAGGTATACAAGCATGTGACGGATCGCGTTAATCGTTCGTTCTGGAATAAGGTCGAACGTAATCTGCCGCCCGATAAGAAAGAGTCGGCGAACTTGAACGCGTTTATGTCGGCGGCTCGCCAGGTATCGAATACCCCCGCGCCTTATCACGCTGGAATGAGTTTATCCGATAGCTACAAACATTCGCCGAAAATGCAGCGGATAGTTAACGACATCAATCACGGACTGTCTCTCAACCATAGATTCAAAACCGTCGTATATTCGAATTACATCAACGCGGGCGTCGCCCCGATTTCGCAAGAACTCAACCGTCGCGGCATAAAGCATCACGTGTTCACAGGCGGTCTCAGCGATAAAGCCCGTAAGCAGATGGTCGACGACTACAACCATAATCGCGTGAACGCTCTGCTTATTTCGGGTGCTGGTGCGGAAGGCTTGGATCTCAAAGGAACTCGCATGATTCAGGTCATGGAGCCGCACTGGAACGAGAGCCGCATTAAGCAGGTTATCGGCCGCGGTATCCGTTATCAGAGCCACGCGAACCTCCCGGAACCGGAGCGGCACGTCGAAGTTCGTCACTACCGGTCCACCGTCAAACCTTCTCTCTTTAGTCGCATCATGGGTATGAAACCCAAGACCAGCGCTGATCAGTATTTGGCAAATCTGGCTCGCGGCAAACAGGAGCTTATTGATCAGTTCCTCAAGGTGCTGCAAGAAGAAGGTAGCCGTCAAGCATGATCTCCACGCGGCACTTAGATACGTATTCGCTGCCGAACCTGCTCATCAACGGCGGCTTCGACCATCTTGAAACTATAGACGGTAATTTCGTTCCGCATTTTTGGTCGTTCACGGAAGTCGCGCCCCCAAGCGCTTCCGCCAAAAATCCGAACTATTACACCGTCACGCAAAACAAACCGCTCACCCGCAAGGAAGATGTCAGAGATTATCTGACCATCAAACTTGCGACGAAACCGTCCGCGACGATGACTCAATCATTTATGATTGATTCTGGTGTCGCGTTGGATTTCCCAATTCCGCTGGCTCCGCAGACTGAGGCCGCACCTACCTCTAGGAAGGAGGTGGCCTTCGGATATCTGGGTAAGTACGACCGATTTCTTGCGCGATCCAGCACCTTTTCCCTTGGCGTGAGTATTCAGGTCATGCAGGGATCGGCCACGATCACCGCATCATTCGTGAATGCTGCCGGGTCTCCGATTGTCACAGCTACCTTAGTAACGTCGGCTAGTGCGCAATTTACAAAACAAAGATGGAGACGCCACGTAGTTAAATTAACTCCGGAATATACGCCCGCGGCGTTGAAGCTGACTATTACTCGAGCCGCCGCTACGGAATATCTGGAGATCAATATCGGGAATATGCAATTAGTTTGCGGCGCTTATGACGATGTGCCCTATACGGGGGACCGACTCCTCAGCGCGATCCCTAAAAATGCAATTGTGATGAGTATGGGGTCCAGCTGTCCTCCAGGATTTGTAGAGCTGGAGAATCCGGATGTATCGATCCCAGAAGGTTGGGCGGTGCAGGATCCGACACTGACGTCATGTAAGAATTTATTTCCCATCGGATCCACCGCGGTTAATCCCGCAAATCTTCAAGGTGATCCAACTCACAATCGCGACTCATATGATTTTACTTTGCGGCGCGATGACGTTCGCGCTCTCGAATCATTCGACAGTATTTACGGAAATCCCGTAACCGTAGCAAACTCAAATAGCGGCACTAATACAACGACCCCAGTAGGTTACGCCGCAGAAGGCGTCTGCCCGGGCGACGAGGCTAACGAAAAAGGAACGGCGGATCACGAGCACAACGTGACGGCCGGCGGATCTATTCCCGTACACCGCTCACTTAGATTTTGTAGGAAACTGTGATGAATTCATTTCAATACGGATTCTTCGACGAGCTTCAAAAGCTTGCTACCGACCGCGCCGCCACCGCCAAAGAAGTGAAAGCAATTCTGCACGGCTACCTCAAGTCGCAGAAGCTCGATCCGAATAAGGCTGTGCTGCTGGCCGGCGGCTCCATGTATTTCCACGGCATGAAAGATCACATCACCGACATCGATTTCTTGCACCCCGATCTTCCGGCGATGTTCAAGAAGCAGGTTGGTAAATACGAGTTAGACGGTGGTCCTGGCGCCGGCGCGAGCCCCGCCGTGTGGGAGTCGGAAGAGAAGTACGGCCTGCGTATTCAAACGCCGCGGGCCCTCCTCGCCTTCTACAAGATGCTCAATCGCCCTAAGGACCAAGAGAAGATTAAGTTCTTAGAAGCGCGGATGCGTGGTGGCAGATGAACGGGTTCCACTTCGGATTTTTCGACGAGCTTCGTAAGCTGGCGGCCGACCGAGGGGTTATTCTGAAACCGCGCAAGCGCGGCAGTGATATGGCCATTTTCTGGGAAAGAACCCCAGATGGTAAAATAAAATATGAAAAACCGGTGCCGGCTGTAGCGTCCCATCCTCGTATTAAGCAGGAGAACGACGCTATACGCGAAATGCGCTACGGTGCGCTAGCTAAGAGGTCACCGGTAGATCGTAAAAAAGCGATGCTTTTCGGAGGTCTTGCTGGCGCCGCGTTGGGTTACCCAGTCTCACGTGTGTTACACACAGCTTCGAAGGGCAATCGAGCTCTCGGTCTTTTGGGTCTTGGCGCGTTGACTTACGCGGGTGCGCGGTTTGGTCAGACAATTCACGACTATGATAAGGCGCGAATTGAAGAGGCTAAACGCGAGCTTAAACCATTAAATAAAACTGCCGCCGAGCGCGAACCCATCGACTGGGACGCGCATCACGGTAAGGCGTTCAGGTGGGCCGTCACGCCCGACGACGCGCATCTCTTCGATCTGAAGGGAAATCGGATTAAACGGTCTGAGCCAACATACAGCTTGGTGACGCCCGAGAACAACGCGGCATGGACTGATTGGAAGCCGGCCCCAGACGAATTTGTCGCCACCATGAAAAAGAAATGGCGGGACACGTCAAAAGAACTTCCATCTTATAAATACAATCAGATTATGAGAGCAAGAAAGGCAGGTGACCGATGAGCTCATTTCAATACGGATTTTTCGACGAACTTCAAAAGCTAGCGTGGACCAGCGGTGGGCATTACGTTAATCACGATGGCTCTGTGACACTTTATGACTCAAGCACTAAAGGCAAATTTTCAGATTTTAAAGATCCTGCGCGAATTTGGTTCACTAAATTTGTTCCTAAAAAATATCATAATCGTTTCGAATATAGCGAGGAGCCCGATTCAGAATGTGTGGCGGTCACAGTACCAAGAAAAGCGATAAAAGATCCAAATCTATTAAAAAGCATTGATAGAGATGTGATCTTTCAACAGCAACTTGGCGCCGCGATGAAAAAGACCGGAGCCGCGACGTCCTCCACGAGGCGGCTGTCGCCCTCCGAAGGCGGCGCATAATTGGGACGCGCGTCAAATTCAAAAGGCTAAGCGAGAAATTCCTCGCCTATCACAGCGCCTTAAAGAGTTAAACACGGCAGATAACCGATGAACTCATTTCAATACGGATTCTTTGATGAGTTAAATAAGCTGGCCGCCGAGCATGGTGGGTCCAAAATAAATATGTCAACAGGGGCTAAAATCAAAGAGCAGGCGCGCCAGTATTGGCTGCACTCCGCCTTAAATGCGGGGCAAGCGGCTCGCGATATTCGTTGGATTCACGATCACCCGCACGCAGATAAGTTCGCAAATAGAGGCTCCGCAAAGCATAAGCTGCTCTCTGTTAAAAAGCGTGTACCGAGTTTGCTCAATAATCTATTTTATACGGCCATCCCGCCCCAATGGCACCATACTCAGAAGGAGCTTAGCGAGCTCACTCGCGGCTCCGCTAAAGACTGGTTTCTTCACGGATTTAAACCGTGGGAATATCCTGACCCCTCTAAAAATTCCGGCTCGATAACCGGAGGTGACCGATGAACTCATTCCAGTACGGATTCTTTGATGAGCTGGATAAGCTCGGCGGTCTTGGCGATACGCTTCGGGAGTATGCGATTGCACTTAGGCGATCCGCCAAACCAATCGCCAGGGACTCCGTGTCCACGGCAGCGATGAGCGCAATCCCCGCCGCCATGGCCGGACTTTCAAGAGGCGACACGACCTTTGCTTGGGGTCCAGGCGCGGTCGCAACAGCCGTCCCCGTCGTGGCTAAGGGTGTGCAGGACGTTAGTTACCATTTAAATGAGAAGTTAGATCGCGTCCGCAAACTTCGCCAGGCGCTTCGCGAAGCAGCGGATATGAACAAGACCGGGGCCGCCAAAGGCGTCGCCACCAAAACCAACCCATCTCTGTGGGCTCGGGCTAAGGCTCAGGCTAAGGCGAAGATGGGCGGCAAACACTCTGCGAGGGCCATGCAGCTTGCGACGCAAATATACAAGAAAGGCGGCGGCGGATATTCTGGCAGTAAGCCGTCTGCATCGTCCAACAAAATGGTCAAGTGGACGAAACAGAAGTGGCGAACTCGGCCGGGCACCAGCCCTATCGCAAAAAAGGAAAGCGGCCGCACCTCCCGTTACCTCCCGGAGAAAAAGTGGAAGAGTCTCTCAAAAGGTGAGCAGATCGCCACGGACAAAAAGAAACTAAGTTCATCTAGCCAGTTTGTGTCTAATACCCCGGCGGCTCGGGTGAAGTCCAAACACAAATACACGTAAGGTTTTTTATGAGTTTCACCGGACTCCGAGGAGCCTGCGAGTAAACGCCGTTAATTTCGCGACTAATCCCCGCGTAACTTAAACTAGTCTTGTATGGCTCTAATCCGCAAACAAGACACCGCCTCCCTGCTATCCAACGGCCATTTTTCGAGCAGTTTGTTCGATTGGTCGTTTACCGGAGATGCGCGGCAGATTATTTACGAACAAAACAATAGCGGTACGCACACCCCCCAGTTTGCGGCGTCGATTCCGGCAGGCGCAAAAATCTGGCAAAATATTTCCAGATCCGACACTTATTCCTACCCAAGCCGCCACCTGGTTACCCGTGTTGTCGGCACCCCGGTAGGTATAAACACCATAAATTTAAAAGCCGTCCCCACGACCAACAACACCGGCTCGGTCTTTGATCCGCCTGTCGAGGAGGCGCGTAGAAATTTTAATGAGATCGAACCCGGATCCCAGATCATTATCCGGGATCTCAACTTCCCGGAAAGAAGCGAATCGTATCGCGCCGGCCGCCCCAACACCGACGGGACTATATCCGCATCCCCGCTGATGAATGATATGTGGAGGCTCGCCGAGGATTCGGATTATCTCGGCGCAACTGTAACCAATGTTACATCTAATTCCGCCCGATTAACCGTAACCGGCCTTTATAAACCGGATAGAGGAAACGGAGTCGAAGGTATTCGACCACTTGACGTATTCGTGTTCACGTCCCCGGAGTTTTTCGTAGCCCAGGTGGACTCGATCACTACGACAGTCGACGGATTTGTTTTTGGTGTTAAGCGGGTAAACAACGCGGCGTTCTTCTCCGCCGATACCATCGTAGATAAGTGGTTTGTATCACCGAGCCGCAGCTTTAATGTCTTCTACGACGCCCCACTGTTCCGCTACGAATACACCTTAGCCCTGAGCATTCAAGACAGCACCGTTATCCCCATACCCAAATTAGAACTATTCCCGATAGTCGATAACGCCGTGTTAACCGGAGTTGCGGGAGATGGGGATCCGATTAATATTCCTGCCGTAAAGCTGAACAATAATCTTTACGTTGAGCGCGTCACTTCGGCGAAGAACTCCACGCTCCCCACACCTTTCGGTCGCTTTATCTATCGCTTCACGCTTGAGCGGTCGACTCCAGTTTTCGGGTCTCTGAGGCTTACCATCGAAGCGCCTACAGATAAATCAATCGTAATAGGGTCTGTTGTTCTTTATAAAGGTAACTACACAAATCGGCACGACTACGACGATCGCGATGCCGACTCCGGCCCCGGTCAACTCGGCCTCACCGGACTACCAATTGTGGAAACCAACGCCGATCCGGCCAATCAACTGGATGCGATTGATAGATTGCTACACGGTGCCGAAGAGTCTAACGTAATTCCAAAAGGTACCACAGTGCTTCATCTCGGCAGCTCGTGCCCGCCTGGATTTAAGCGAGTAGACTCGTTTGCTAATAGTCCGGTCGATGGGTTAGGCCGTTCGCTGCCTAAGCCTAATTCCGTCTATTATGATGCCGTTCGTGATCGAACCGTAATGACGTGGACGGATAAAGTATTTGATTTGTTAGACAGCAACAACAAACCGATCCCCATCGAATCCGATCAGCAGGAAATAAATTTCCAAGTCCCATCCGCGGTCTTGCCGTTTTCTGCGTCAAGCTTCCAGGAGATCGTTAAATACGGACCGAATCAACCGTGGATTCAGCCTGGTATGTCGATTCGCATTAGAACGTCCGATGTTCAAAGCGGATCCGGTCGGCAGCTCGACTATTCCGCCTTAGTTCGACAAATAGCCGTGAAGAAAGAACACGTGACATCGCCGCGGTCCGATGGTCAAACATCCAAGTATTTCTCTGGGCCTTATCCGTACTATCTAGCATCGAGCAACTTCAGTGCGGGCGAGGAGGGATTCCCGCCGGCCGGTCCGTGGTACGCGGATCAACCCGGTGGCGCCGGGTTCAACGTGACGCCTGTCCAAGGTTTCCTTGCGGTCGGGTTATCCACGACGCTATCCGATGGTGACGAGACCATGCGTCTGAATTCCGTGAACATCACGGATGCCTCAATTAATCGGTTGCTTTTCGTTCGATGGACTACGGCCACCGCCTCGGTTAACGGCAACTTCATAGCGCAGATCAAATATGCGCTACCGATTGGCCCGGACATCTACAACCTCACTCTTGTGCGGTACGATGGTAATCCGATGGTGGTGAATCCGACCGCAACTGCGCAAAGCCGAACCGTCCAAGCCACGGTGAGTTTGTCGGAGGCTCAGATTTTTGATCCACGAGCCGTCGTAACCAGGCTGGATAAACCGTACTCTTCCGGATCACCGTATCGTGTATTGTGGTCGGTGAGATTGTTCTCCACAATGACCACGATTTCTGTAAACGGAAATGTGGCCAGCGATATCTCCGACTACAACACGGATTTAACGGTAGAGCCGACAGGATTCCTTAAATTCGGTGAGCCTGAATTCAGTTACGGCTCTATGGGCCACTCTCACGAAATTATTCAGGGAGATGCGCCCTTCAACACAAATATTGCGCCGCATGTGACGGGCAATTACTATACAAATCCGCGCACGGAAGTGGCGCGCAAGCACGGACATGGATTCATGCCTCGGCATGTTTACCCTATGCCCGAATTCGTAGCCTATCTTTTGTGTGAGAAGATCTGATGGCCACCTACTACTTTTCGTCATCCGGAAACGACAGCAACGCAGGAACGGAATCAAGCCCGTTCTTGACGATTGCGAAGGCCAATACCCTGCTTGGATCCGCCACTGCGGGAGATACGTTCTTGTTTAAGGGCGGCGAGACATTCTCCGCCAGCGCAGCTCCGCTTACGTTGGCCAGCCGCAACGGCACCTCCAGCGCGGCGATAAAGATCTCGTCCTATGGCACCGGACGGGCCACCATAACGTTTCCTAAGTCAGCGCACGGCGTATCAGTTACGTCATGTTCTTACATCACATTTCAAAATATAAATATCGCGTCCGATAACACCGGGGTCTTAAATACGACTAAAGCGGTTATGTTCGTAACCGGATGCACGAACATTATTTTAGAATACGCCAAATTAACCGGATCAACTTATGGTGTTCAGCTCGTAAACACACAATTCGAAACTAATTACGTCGATGTTGTAAATCCGTACGGCGTTGGAATAAATGTTTCCGGAACGTCCAACGCAACCATCAACAACGTGTCGGCCTATCAAGTCGGTTACACCGTATCAGGCGGTTCATATGCGGCGAACACCGTAGGTACTATTGAACTAGCGGCAATTCGCGTTGTGGATACGTCGTACGCGGTTGTGCGAAACGCGCACATCACCGCGTGCCAAATGGGCATCTTCACCAACTCGACCGCTACGAATAAGTTGAGGATATATCGGTCGTTTATTGACCAATCTATAACTGGTCAGCGATACGGTGTATTCTCCGGAACTCCGTTGTCGGGAGTAACTCAACCTCTTGTGCTGCGCGACTCAATTATCCGGCTGTCAGGATCGCATCTTGTTCAGGCCGTGTTCAGAAATGGCAAAGGCCAGGTCGACGTCACTAATTGCACGATTGTCAGCGTAAACACTAACGGATCCTCGACGGTATTCGATAATCAACCTATCGCGGCGACTCCTTACACGAAGTTCACGACCAAGAATTGCTCGGTTGTGATTAATCCTATAGCTATCGCTCCAACCGCGCAGGCTAACCACTACTTCGTCAACGAAGCCGCTAGCGTAAATGCATCAGCTCGTTACGAAGGCATCACCAACAACTTCGCGTACGTTCAAAAGACGTCATCTCCGTTGACGACTCCGTTCAAGATCGGCGCATCTTCCTATACCGTAGCGCAGTGGGTCACATCCATATCCGGAAGCCCCTCCCCGCTGCGAGAAACCAACAGCCTTCAATACAACGTTATTTACCAACTCAGCCCAGGTGCCGTTAATCCGAATATTGCGCTCCTTGCTCCCGGCTCGCAAAGTCCGACGCAGTACAACACATCTGTGAGCCCGTTAGTCAACGCCGGCACCGATCTTCAATCGACGTATACCACGGAAGTCGAGCCGGCTTTAGATTATTTCGGAACGAACCGATATCCTGGATATTCTGGATACTGGAGCATCGGTGCTTACGAGAACACAGATCGACCCTCGGTGCAGTTGTTCAACGAGGGCACTTATAGCGGTGTCGCGGCTGCTTCGTTGGAAAGCCCGGCTAACGTGGAGTCGGTAGCCTGTCTGTTAAGCACATCTGCGCTCAGCAATTTTCCGAAGGTCTCCCACTACTTCGAGGCTAAAGTACGATTCAGCGGCGACGTTACGCGTGTGGGAATTTATGTCCTAGGTGGTCAGCTGAAACCGGCGGAGATAACCACGACTCCGTCGTTTGATATCTATCAATATCAATTTCAACTCGCCTCGCCCGTTTTAAATTTAACGAGCAGTGGATCTTGGGCTACTGGTAAGACTCCCGGTTATTCGGATACGCGCGGCGTTAAGTTTATGATTGAGCGGGATCCCACCAGTCTCGCCAAAATCGCAACTCTCGAGTCTACGTCCTTCTCGTCATCCGCGCCTTTAACGGGCGTTCTTATTCCCGCGGATAACGTAGACCATACTTTGCGAATTCAGGCCGATTATGTATCGACCAGTTCGGCCGGGCATGAGTACAAATTCTCTTGCTATTTAAACGGCTCTATTGTGTTTGACGGAATAACACGTGTATTCAGCGACAGCTATATAACCGGCGTTGGTTATGCTAATGCGTCAGGGCCAGCCGCGTTCTGCGGAATTATTGGTAAACGCGCAAGCACCCAGACGGCTATTTACTGGAAGACAGTTCGCGGTCGTATTACCGGAACAACCGGCGGTGAGATCACAACTGCCCCCGTCAGCGCACGATACAAAGAATTCATGTCAGGTCGCGAATCGGCGCTGAATATGATTAGTAACGGTGGGTTTACTAGCTATCCGATTCCGCTTGAACCTGTAATCCAATATCGCTCCGTCATCCTCCCACCGACCGGTCAGCTATTATTCGATGAGCCGGTGGTCAATATTGTTTTTATGGTTCCCGTAAGAACGGCTATGGGAACGACGGCGGGATCTGGCGCCACCTACAATCAATTAGCGCAGCGCGTACTGCACTCGTTCCTTGATAACGCGCCTCGAGATGGCTCTGTTCAAGTAACCATCTTAGGTCACGCTGAAGATGGTGACGATGGTATTGGTCCGGATAACGAAGTGGCCGCGAATAATGAGCAGCTGACCTCTGCTAATTACAATCGAATTTATGCCGACGTCCAGACCAAAATTGTTCCTAGGGCGACGGCTAACGATCGATCTGCACATCTCACGGCGTTTGGCGGCCCGTCAAATATGATCACGACGCAGGTCGGCGGAGTAGGAACTCTTCCCAACGTCTGCGTAGTTAAGTCATTCCGCAACTCCCCCGCAGGGACTAAAAAAATTGTAGTGATTATTGATCGCGACGAAATCTATCCGAATATAGATCCCTCCGAACCGCAGCCCTCGCCGCTTTCGAGAATGCGGGATGAACTCGCAGCT
>Ga0129336_10000727_pt1 | contig 19491 bp, 34 predicted proteins | sample CPB6_02_DNA_FD_96878 | JGI IMG/M metagenome (GOLD analysis project Ga0129336, IMG submission 96878) | Freshwater to marine salinity gradient microbial communities from Chesapeake Bay, USA - CPBay_Sum_0.6_0.2_DNA | ecosystem: Environmental > Aquatic > Marine > Coastal | place: USA: Chesapeake... | reverse complement strand
GCTGAAGACCTGTATGTGCATCTTAAAAGAATGCAAATCGATATGCTGAAAGGAGAGCCAAAGAGATGATAAGTTATATCGACCTCAATATGTATCTCGATGCAGAGCAACTGAAAAGTGACTCCATCAGCATCATTCGATTAAGACAAGTCATCGAAAGCCTTGAGAATGACAATATGCTTTGCATCGACAAGGTAATTGCTTGGCAACCGCAAGAAAAATCAATTACGATTACTGAAGATGATTTATTTGAAGACCAACCACCAATCGAATTGGGGTTTGTCAACATCGATGCCGTTGAAACAATGCATACCGCATTGGAAAGCATCCTAAAGCATCACTACACCAAAGGTTTAGAAAAACTCAAGTAAGCATAGCAATGTGGAAAGGATGTGGATACTCAATTCACATCCATCTGCATTTATGTGGCATCTTTGTATTCTTAAATCACAGATATGACAACAAGAAATCGCGAAACCGAAATTAAAGAAAAGCACATCATAACGACCACATTGGTCGTGGATGACTTTCGCAAGATGCTGACATCTTGCATTGTAAACCCAGAGTTCAACTGCACCATTGTCGAAAGAGAATGGGATGAGGATGAATCTTTCGTAAAAGTGGATATCGTATTCCGCAACTGCACGAAACCTGCATTCCATCAGCGGTTAATTCATTTCCTAATCAAAACCTTTAATAAAAAATAATTATGTCAAACACAGAAAACACCCAAGAAATCGCAGTTGCTGCGAACACCGAAATCGCAGTTACTGAACAGCAATTGCCAACCAACTTTTCAGAACTTTTGGAAGCATCAGCCAATGTAGGGAAATTGAAAGAGGTAGTTACCTTGACCAATGCCTACATCGAACTTGAGAAGCCATCAGATTCGTTCAAAGGAATCTTCGTTGGATTCATTCAAATGTCGGTTACCGACAAGGTAACAGGCGAACTACGTCAGATGTCTGCTGCTCAATTTTTAATTGACAAAAAGATGTTCATCAACGGAGGAGTTAACCTTGTGAGCCAACTCAAAAAGAGCAATGTTCCAAGCGGTACGCCTGTAAAAGTTACTTACGTTCGTAAGGATGGCAATGTGAAAGTTTACGAATTGACCTTGCTTGGTTAATTTAATGTGCAACAAAAAATCAAGGGGGGTTTAACGACTCCCCTTTTTTTTCCTCAAATTTGAAAAATGGCAAAACAACCCAAGTACAAAAGGACGATTGGTAAGGATGGAAAGCCTCGTTATTTCGAGTTAAAACCCGACAATCGAGGTGTAACAAGGTATGTGCCTACAAGTGCTGATAAGGCACGATTGAACTTTATCCAAAAGAATTACGACAATGTAAAGAAGCCAAGTCAGCAAAAGAATTTATCACCTGCAGAAAGAAAAACTTTGGAACGCGTCAAGCAGTCCAAAGAGTTGTACAAAAATAAAGGTAAAGCGATAAAACGATGGAAGACCGATTACTTGGAATTTTCCAAAATCATCGACCCAAAAGGTTCTCGCGATTTGGACAAACTGCCGATTCCGTTTACAAAACCATCAGAGATTGATAGGACTGTGAACCGATTGCTTGACGCAACGGACTTTGTTACGATGGCAACTGAAGTTGGTGCATCGGGATTTCGTGGTCGTAATGAGGCTGTTGGAATCCACGATATCGCAGAAAAATTGGATTTCCTTGGCACAGATGGATGGAAATTAGAAATCGAAACGGAAGCAGGTAATACTTTACGCGGAAATTCCGCTTTAGAGTACCTTAAAGAGTACGAAATCAGAAAAACAGATGAACTATCACAGACAACACCGAACGTGGCTGCTGTGCGGTTTAATTACAAATTGGTATACGACAGGAAAGTCAAGAAAGTTTACATTGTAGTAAATGACACAGACCCAGTACCAATGCAGTCAGACCCTATAAAAAGAACCAACTAATGTTTGAACATCACGCAATACCCCGAACCCCAAAATTCATTAACGAATACATTGCCTTATTGAACGATATGGGCGTTGATTACAAAGTGCGTCACGGAACGTACACGACAAAAATAGAGCATCCAAATGGCGTAGTTACATTTGCATCAACCAACTACAGACCGCAGGTCTTTATGGCGTACAATATGCTAAAAAAGGACATAATGAATAGCCAAAAGGCTCAACAAATTATGCTGTCTTACCACGATACAAAGAACTACAACAACAAACCTCGAATGACCAATTACAATGCAGAAAAAGTATTGAACTTGGATATTTCGGGTGCTTACGCAGCAGCGTTGAGGGTGAATGGTTTAATAACCGACAAGACATACGAATATTTGCAATCGCTGAAGAAAACAGAGCGTTTGGTATCTGTCGGTATGTTGGCTAAAGGATATACGGAGTTTTCCTACGAGAATGGAAAGTGCGTAGATGTCAAAGCACATCGTGAAAAAACAGCACAGATTTTCTTTTATCTCATCCAAGAAATCAATTACGTTATGACCGATATCCAATTCTTTTTGGGTGGTGATTTCATATTTTATTGGGTTGATGGCATTTTCTTCAAGTATACCACTCCTGCAAAAAAGATTCAAGAGATTGAAAGTCTGCTAACAGCCTCTGGCTATCGTTACAAATACGAAGACTGCAGAGACTTTAAATACGAGGTAGAGAACGAAAAACACGTTGTAACGATGATTAAAAGCGAAGAGTTTAAGCGATACGAGTTTCGCGATAATTCATCAAGAGATATTTTACAAGCAATTTATGAGCAAAGCAAAAAAACCAATAATAAACTATTCCCTTCAGAAACTAAAGGAATTATCAAAAGAACGAATGGATTTTGTGACGCTGATTGGAAACGAGGGTTGGATGAAAATGCTGTATGGGATTGATTTAAACGATTCTGAATACAACGAGAAATTACAATTCATACGTTTTTGGTGGCGTGACAATACCAAACCCTTGGTAAAAGAACAAAAAGTAGATAAATTTGGACAAACAAAACTATTATGACAGAAAATTTAGAACCCGAAGACAATTTTGATGGCTACGAAATTCCCGATGAGTGTTTTTTACTTGAGGGATACGATGAGTGCATCCTTGGTCACACCTTTGATGATGAGGGAAAGACTATTTTAATTTATTCTTACGATGCAATTATCGATGCAATCGTTGATACTGGCGTTACTGAAGAGGAAGCCATCGTTATCTTCGATTCAGAAATCGCTGATTTGTGCATCGGTGACAACAGACCCATCTTTCTTTACACTTGAAAAAATTCTTAGCCATAACACTCGCTTCCCTCGGCTTAACTGCGTTGATTTTCTCCAACAGCAGCAATACGCCAATCGCCAAGAAATTTAATCCAAAGGGCAAAAAAATTGTTTTCATAGGAGACTCTTTGACTGCAGGGTATGGTTGGGGGTGGCAGAGCGTTATGGCTAAGATTTATGGTTTTGTTGAAGTGAATCTTGCTGTTGGTGGCAAGAGAACTGATTGGATGTTAACCACATTGCAACGTTATTTAACAACTGATACCTGTGATGCTGTTTTTATTTATGGAGGTGCAAACGATGCCTATAGTGCTGTCACTAACGCTGCGGCTATCGCGAATGTTCAGAAAATGGTTGACCTCTGCGTTGGTAAGAATATTCTTGCATATGTTGTTCTTGGATACGACCCGATGATTGTCAGTTACGATAGGGTGAAACCAACAAAATATGTTCCGACTCAAGCAGGTATGAATAAACTAACGACCAAATACGCACAGCAGCAAATACTTGCGTCAAAATCAATCAAGAACGCAAAGATTATACCCGTGTGGAAAAATTGTGGAAAATTGGATGCTTCTGATGGGTTACACCTCACAGCGTCTGCACAAAAAAGATTTGGAGAATACGTTGGAAAGGAGGCTTTTGGTGGATAAGAAATGGCTTAAATTTGGAGGATTGGCGTTGGCATCATCGGTTGTCACGGCAATGATATATTCAATTGGAAAGAAATCACCAACATCGAAGAAAATGATAAAGAGCGTTCCATCAAATATATTTGCAACCAAAGCCAAAGAACTTGGCGTTGAAGAAGCCGCTCTCAGAGCAGTTGCTGAGGTAGAGTCGGGAAACAATGGGTTTTACACCAATACAAAATATCCAATCGTTAGGCTTGAGAATCACGTTCTTCCAAGGTATCAAAAGACCTACAATGTGCCAATAAAAGCGTTTGGAATTAACAAGAGTGGTGTTGCTGAATACAATCGATTTATGGATGCATTCAAATACAACTCTGACTCTGCAATCAACGCTACATCGTTTGGTCAATTTCAGATTATGGGATTCCATTGGAAGAGTTTGGGATACAAATCACCACAAGATTTTTATACTCAGATGAGCAAAGACGCTGTGGCTCAATTCGAGGCATTCGTTCGATTCATTACCAAGAACAATCTCGTTCAATACTTAAAGACCAAAGAATGGGCAAAGTTTGCCTATCGTTATAACGGAGCAGGTTACAGAGCAAATTCGTACGATACGAAGATGGCTGCAGCCTATGAAAAATGGAAAAAAGAATTACAATGAAAAAATTATACTACATCATCGCACTCGCAGGTGCAGTCGTAGCGACTGATTACGCTATGCGTAAATTCAACTATGGAAAAGGATTGTTTACCTCTACAAAATATATGGCTGAATTCGTTCGCCAAAATGGTTTGAACGACCCTTCTGCACAAGACCCAATAAAGTGGTACGAGTTCTTTAAGAACTTGGATAAAGGATACCGAAACGCTTGGTTCAAAGCAGCGGTGAGAAACACCAAAGAGAGTTTCCCAACGTTTGCTTACGCAGGTGGGCAATACAACACGTTGGGAGGTAAAAAGATAGGTTAATTATGAGAGACAAGGCAGAATTAGAATTCGAGAGAGTCTACAAAAAGCATAAAGACTTGTTTAAGTCTGTAAACTATCATTATGATGCCAAGAATAAATTCACTCACGCTTATGTTCAATTGCAAACAGGCGTTGTTGTTTACTTGATGAAATTTAATGCACCAACCAAACAAGGAACTAACGTTGAGGTTATGAATAAATTTGAGGTGCTGAGAGCAGACATATTGAATGGCAGTTTTTCCAATTCAATTAATGGATTTGTAAAATATGGAAGTAACGATAAGTTATCTTTGCTTATGGGTCTTGGATACGTTACTGGCGTTGATGACATTGAAATAGCAACTCCCAAAATGATTGGTAATGTTAACGCTGAAGAGATGATGCTTTCCACAGTACTATATGGTTGGATTGGAGATAGCGAAGTGCTATATCGTAAAAGAGAAACTCCAACAAGAAAAACTGATGACCCATTTTTTACTAAGCAACGTCCTGCAGGAATTGGTGCTGCAAAAGGAAAGGTATCAACGTTTGTATACATAGTTCGAGAGATTAAAAGCATCAGCGAAAAGAGCGGTCTTCCAATTTACGGAAAACTTAAGCAAGTCAGCGTAAGACGTGTAGACCAAAAATCTGCAGAAAACTATGTCAAGTCAATGTATTCGTACAAAAAGACAGGCAAGTTGTACTTTGTAGAACTCAAAAGCATCAAATAATTGCCATACAAAATTCTACCATATCAACGCTCACAAGCAAAACGCCTTGGCGTTGTGATAAGACCCAGCACATCCAAGGGTAAGAAAATTGATGTGTTCAAAAACGGAGTCAAAGTTGCCACAATCGGTGCAATTGGATATGGCGATTTTGCCATTTTCAAATCGTTAGAAAGGCAAGGAAAAGTGCCTCGTGGTTACGCTGAAAGTCGAAGACAAGCATACAAGCAAAGACACCGAAAAGATAGGCTTGTAAGGGGTTCAAACGGCTATTACGCTGACAACATCCTTTGGTAGATTGTATAAAACAAAAATTTCATATATTTGTCATCGTTAAAAACTTAAAAATATGCCACGCACATCCAAAAAACTTGTCGTTGTCCGCAAACTAAAGCGTCAGACAGCCGCTCAAAAGAAAATGATTAAAGAACTCCGTGCAAAAGCCAAAACCAAGCGAATGATTTCTCGCGGTTTGTTGCTTCCTGCAGCAGGTATGACAACCACTACAAAAACTCGTAAAAGACGCACTCCATCTGCAAAAGCGGTTACCATCGCTGTTAAGGCAGGAGGTCGCAAAAAAGCCACTATCAGCGTATTGCCATCTTGCTCAACTGCAGGTCGTACGTTGAAGAAAAAAGGAACAGGTCGTAAGCCAGTAAGCCGTGCTGCATCTAAAGCAGGTCGCACTTTGGCTACTGCTCCTTGCCGTACAGGTGCAAGAAAAGTTTCTACTACCAAGCGTAAAACCACTACTGCAAAGCGTAAAACATCTACCAAGAGCGGTGGAAATATCGTTAGCAAAGTGATTAAGAGCATCTTTGGTGGTGGCAAAAAGTCTGCTGCTTCCGCAATCAAATTGCCAAAAGTTGGTGTGAAGAAAGCCGCTCCTAAAAAGTCTGCTGCCAAGTCAACTGCCAAGCGTGTTGTACGCAAGTCTACATCAAGCAAATTGGCTCGTATCAAACGTATCGTTTGTTAATTAATGTACCTGTATAAGGTTTACCAACAAAAGAAACAAGGTTTTACCTACTGCTGTCAGATGCGTGGGTCTTCCGCTCGTGAAATATGGGGAAGACTCCGCGATAGTGGGATGGAGGGAACTTACTTTTGGGGTACAACCAATGCTTGGAATCGTTATGTGAATACAGGCGTGATGAAAGGCATATACAAAGCAACGTTTGTAAGATAATGGCAAAGAATTTAAATACAGATGGAATTGATGATATCACGCTGAGAGATTTGAAGCGTGGATACAACGTATATGATGGAAAGAGATACCCAATATCATCAGAGATTAAAGCGTTGAAAGATTTGAAATATGGTCAGTTGTTCAAACTGCCAAATCAAAAAGGTGAAATAACAAATACCTTTTCTCAGAGTAGCGGTTCAAAATACTATAATCGCGTTTGGATGAAAGTTCCAAAAGGTTATAGAGGATGGGATGATAAAGCACCAAAAGGATTTGCTGTTATAGTTCCTTACGATGACCCAACTGGAGAATCTTCTCAGATATCTTTAAATGCTCAATGCCTTGCATTCAACGTTGTTGATTACAATATGTAATATGTACAACGAGGGAGACATACTTGTTACCAATTGTCACGATTACCCATTGCTGATTTGCAAACACTATGGAATCGTTGCAGTCATCAACCACAAACTTTGTGTATTCAACAATACGCCAAGCAGAGTGAACAAGGTCGGTGGTAATATCGTTTGTCAACCAATAAACGATTTCTTATCTGACAGGAAAGTCATCGCAGTAAAAAAGACCAACATCAAGACAGATAAGATTTTGAGATACTGCGAATCGAGAAAAAACGCCAAATGGACTATGGCTTATAACTGCGAAAAGTTCATTAAAGAATTAGCGAAACATTGAGTTCATTGTTGCATAGGAAAAAGAAAGGGGAGCGTAGTTGCTCCCCTTTTTTCATTCGTAATCATCAAGTAATCCTGCCTTTTCAAGTATGCCATACTTCCAATCTTCTCTATCGATATAACCAAATCGGTCTCTAAGTTCCAGCGTATGGTCAAGCAGTTCAAAGAATTGACGTGACATCTTTTTGTAGCGATGTTCATATTCTGATTTCTCTACTTTTAGTTGCATCAACTTGTCGCTCATCTTGATGAGTTCAGTTGCTAATTTTTCGCTCTCATTCATCTTCGTTAGTTTTAAATCTGTTCTGAAATTTAACCAATTCCTCGGCTCTCCACAAGCACCATTTTAACGTTGCTACCTCTGTGCTGAACTTTCCGCATTCCTTGCTCTGAAACTCCATCTCCTCCTTTAGGAGTTCTACCATTTTTTCAATTTCTGTTGCCATAGTGTGTTTCGTAAAAGGTTGCTGATAATTCTTCAACGTGTGATTTGTCTTGGAGGTTAACGCCCTCTCTGAATCCACGCAGGTATCCTGCTTGGTAAGCGTCTTCAACGATGTGTCGAATTCCCATTTCGGGATTGTGATTGTAACTCTCCAATTCTTCTTGGATAAGGATTTTAGCCATCTCTAAACCTGCGTCAGGCGTTCTTGATAGTAGAGCGTTGATTCGGTCAATTGCTCTCTGTAGTGGTATCTGTGTCATAATTCTCTTGAATATTCTTTGAAATCTCTTTTGAACTCCTTGATAGCATCGACCAAATGGTCTCCGTGGATGCGTGGCAAAGAGTTGATGTAATTAATCTGTTCGGTTTCGGTTTTCTTGGCGTGGAAAAGGTCATCGTGATACAAATCGTAGCACAAGTCACCGATAATGTCATCCCTATCCTTGTTGTCCTCAACGTAGATAGATAGTAGTGTTTTATTGCTCATCTTCTGTGTGAATTTTCTCTGATGCCAAGGATTGATGCTGCACCTTGATGGACATACGCAGCCATTGTAAAGACCAAGAACTCTCGAATCGTAAGTGGTCTGCCGTTGTACACCACGCTTTCCATTCGGGCGGTGTTGTATCGTTGGAGTAAATCATCTTTCGGGAAATCAATTTTGAAATTCCATCCATAGCCTCTCAGCGATAGTGAAATCTTGTCTTTTTTCGGGTTTCTGTATGTCATAATTAATCATTTTCGGGTTGCGGATTCTTTCCGAATCGGTCTTTGAGGTCAATATCCTCGCCATAACGAGCCAAAAAGTAGTTTTTAATCAGCGAACGAATGAACGATTGTCTGCTGATTTGGAGTTGGTAACATTCAGTTCTGATGCGATGCATAAAGTTCTGAGTTAAACCAATGTTGAAGTAATGATATTTAGTTCTTGGTTTCATAAGTGGCAAATCTATACCAAATTTGTACTATTTTTGTACTATTTAGCGAATTATTTATCAACATATGACTTTTTTTACCTACCCAAATCATCGTTTATTACCTTTGATTTGATGAAAGTTAATTGGAAAAAGGTTATCCCCTTGGCAGGTGCTTTTGTAGCGTATCGTATTTGGAAACTATATGAACTTGGAAACTCTGTTCAGTACAGCGTTGCAAGTGTTGATTTTGTTCGCCCTGTATACGTTCAAGATAGTTTGAACCAATTTGCTATTAGGGTGAAATTCCGCATAACCAATCCCACAAATACATCTGTACGAATGAGAATGGTTACAGGTGAGATGTTTTACGCCAATGTCAAGTTGGGTACGTTTAAGTCGGGTGCTTTTGATGTTAAAGGTGGTGAGCAGTTCGCTGATTTTGATTTCATCATCGAAAACAAAGCAGTTATCGCATCATTGGTAGATGCCATTGCATCACGCAGGTATCCCGTGATTGTAGTCAAGATGAAAAAGTATTTGACAATGTTCTCTACATCTGAGACTTTCGATATAAACCTAAAAGATTACGTTAACACAAGCAAATTCAACATATTCAAATGATTCCAAACGCTCCGACATACAAAGGCATTAAGAACTATAATGATGGTGACAACAAGGATTTGCGTAAGCAGATTATGGATGTTACTCCAGAGGCAGTCGCTCAAATGCGTGGCTCTGCTAAGTATTTTAAAGGAAAGAATGACAAAGAGACTTGTCATAATATTTGGAAATTCTTAAAAAACAATATTCGCTATGAAGCGGATGGAGAATATCAGATTGTGCGATTGCCATCAGCGTTGTTGGCTACAAAAGTTGGAGATTGCAAATCATTCAGCGTTTTCACGAGTGCTGTATTGACCAACTTGGGCATTCCAAATCATTATGTGATGACATCATACGGAAAAGACCCAACACCATCGCATATTTATGTGGTTACAGACAGCGGAATCATTTGTGATGCTGTATGGAATCAGTTTAACGCAGAAAAAACCCCGACCTATCGATATAAAGCAAAACCAAACAATATGAACAATAAAGGATTAGGCGGTGGATGCACCGCAATGGGAGCGACCCTATCCGTTCCACGTTTCAAAGTCGGAATGAATGGTAGTTCAGTTCCTCCGTTTAAAGTAGGAATTAGTGGCAACTGCGGATGCGGTTGCGGATGTGCCAAATGCGGTATGGGATACCCAGGGGGTCAAGGTATGGGTGCAGCCAACAAATACACGTTGAGCGTTCCTCGCCAAATAATTTTGGGAATTTTCTCATTGAACGTTGGTGGATTAGCCACTTTGTTGCAGAAAAAGGGAAATATGACCGACATCGAAAACAAGTGGAAGAAACTTGGTGGTGACGTTGCTGCAATTCGTACTGCAATCAAAGATGGCTCTTCAAAACCCGAACGTGTAAAGTGGTTTGGTCGCGGTATTAAAAATAGAATCATCGATGCAATTAACGAGGGAATCAACAAAAAGCGTGGAATTAAGGGATTTGGTGCTTCCGAAGTAACTCCATCAACAGAACAGGATTTTATTAAGGATGGCGAAAAAGCCAAAACAACGCCATATTCAGTATCTGTAGGAGACGTTACGGCAATCGCTTTTGCTGATACAAGCAAGGATGAAAAGAACAAGAGTTACATCAAGTTAGGTCTTGGTGCTGTTTCTTCGCAATTGTGTGTTGCAGACCCAACGCAAGTCGTTAAGGCTTTGTGTGCGGTATTGGGATATATTAGCGGAGACTTGCTGAGTGGATTGTACGATATGATTAAAATGGCTTTTGCCAAGGATATCGCTGATGAATCTCAAGCAAATGCTGATGCAGAACTGGCATCTCAGAAAGCCGTTGTTGACTTGGTGAATTCTTACGCTGCAAAAATTGGCACAGAGGTAGTAGAATCCAAAGTTACAACCACAGGTGGTGGTGGAAACGTTTTTGGTGGTGGTGGTCAAAAAGTAGAGACCATTAAATATACATACACCAAAGCAATGGCTGAGGCTGTTTTGACTGATTTGTACTACAAAGCAGGTGCAAGTGCAAAGCCATATATGGCTGAAGCGTTAAAGAAAAACAACTTGTGCAGCGATATCACATCGAGCATTGGTGGTGGTGGTGGTGGTCTGAAGATGGCAGGTGGTGGAATCATTATGGCAGGTGTTGCTCTTGGAGCGTTGTTGCTGCTTAGTGGAAAGAAAACTAAAGGTAGAAAATTATGAAAGTAGGATATATGACAGGCGTTTTAATGGGTGCTACCCAAGATGATGCCGAAAACGTTAGTTACAAACCAAACGAAACGTTTGCTGAAGAAACCGATGCCAACGATGTAAAAGATGGCGTTGAAGAAAGTAACGAAAATGGTGGTACTTACACCTTTTTAAACACCAAGATGATTGCGTATGTGGTCATCGGTTTGGTTTTATTCAAGTATTTCAAAAAATAATACTTGCAAGTGTCCAATAAATTATACATATTTGTCCCATATTTAACAAAAAATTAGAAAAAATGGCTATTCTCTCAAAAGAAACGTTAATTGATGCTGCCGCCCTCGGTGCAGGTGCTGCTGCCGCATCTGTAGTAAAGGCTAAAGTTGCCCCAATGATTTTGTCACCATTAAAATTGGATGGCAACGAGTATGCTACTAACGCTATTCCAATCCTTGCAGGTTTGTTCTTGCCAATGGTAGGCGGTGGTTCACGCATCGTTAATGGTCTTGCTAATGGTATGATTGCAGCAGGTGCTGCAGGTATCGTTGACAAAGTAATCGGTGCTGCTTCTCCATCTGCTCCTGCTACCCCTGAGGGTGGTGCTGCAGGTGTTGGTGCTGTGTTTATGAATGGTGTTGGCGGTGACCAAACCTTGATGGGCAATGCCGATTTCGATGATTTCTCATCTTCATCTTACGATGCGACAGGTGCTGACGCAGGTGAAATGAACTATTAATTTGAAACCTAAGTTTAAATCATAAAACTAAAATTATCCACAAGTTATGAACAGCATTGTATCAGAAAAGAAGTTTATCCAAGAGCGTTTGGGTATTCCTTACCAAAACCTTTCTCAATCTTACTTGAGAGCAGAAACTGAGTTGACTGCATTATCAACCTACAACTTTTACCTCCAAGCAGGTCAAGTTGCCGCCCCCATCGTTACCGAGCGTTTGTTGAATCTTAACGACCAATTCGTTATTACTCATTTCACCATCGGTTTGAAATACAATGGAACTACTGCAACTCCAACTGCTGCTAACCACTTGGCTATGCCTGTGTACACCTTTGTAGACCCTAACATCTTCACAGGTAACGCAGCGAACGCAGAGGCGTTGTTCAACAGCAACTTGTCTTTCATCATTGACCGAAAGCAATATTTGCCTGAATTCCCAATCCGTTCTTTCAAGCGTGTTCCTACCACCCAAACTACTGCTACTACCGCTAACGGGTACGACAATGGTTTGTATGGTTTCTACCCTTCAGAGCCTACCCTTATTGATGGTCGCCAAACTTTGGACTTGGCTATCAATTTGAACGCTGCAACCACAATCAATACTGCTGCTAAGTACATTAGTGCTGTATTTGAATTGCGTGGCTACTTGGTAGTAAACGCCAAATCATAAACCATTCGGGGTTTCTGTGATAAAATTGGGGGATGACGCTTGTCATTCCCCTTTTTTTTATATATTTGTCTTGTTAAAAAACTTTAAAATGAATAACCTCATCATCAAACGTTCGCAGTTAGTAACTGCTCAAATTACAGGCACACCTGCAACAGGAAGACGTTATAACTTCCTTGAAATCCCAAACTTGTCAAGAAACAACATTATTTTGTACGGATTTGAGTGCTACACAGCATCTCAGTTGTCAAAAACTCCCGACAACTTGACTCCTATCTCTGCTGCAAACATCCCTAACGTTGTTTTGACATTGCGTGATAACGACAAGGTTGAATTCGTATACCAAATCCCTTGCTTCAATTTGATTCGTTCAAACGTGGGTGGATTTATCACTATGATGAAGCCTCGCATCATCAACTTGACAGATTCATACGTTCAGTTGACCGCTACAGGAACTATCGCTACAGATGAAGCAGCAGTATTTAACTTTTATTATCAATTGGTAGGAGAATAATCAAATGGCACGTTTAATATCGCCTTTGGTACAGCATATGTATCAAAACCATATGGCGATGCCATTTGGTGACATATCGGGATGTGAGGAGAAATCCGTCTACATCCCTTTTTCTGCTTCGGGCAATAATCAAGCGTTTGTTGGTAAAAACATCTTTTTCTCTTCTGATACTGATTTGGATTACACCAATTCAATTATCACAGGTATTGAGGTGATAGACCAAGGAACTTCAACTTATGCCCTTACTCAACCTGTAAGACAAAATGCCGATACGTCAATCCTCGTGAATGGCGTATTAACGCTTACTAACCTAAATCGTGAAATTATCGCAGAATTGCCCTTGATTCCATTGGTTAAAGGTTTTGCAGGTGCTACAACTGCCGCAAACAACGCAAAAACCAATAAGTCTTTTTGGTTGCAGAATATTGTTTGGCAGAACTGCTTCGTTACATTCTCAAGCATTGCAGGTATTTCAGATGCAATTGCTTTGCAGTTTGTGATTACCTACATCCCATTATCAGAAATTAAGAAATAAGATGACTACACCCGAATTTGTAATAGATGTAATGCGTGAGCAAGACTTGCGTTATTACTTGATTCAAGATGCAGAGTACAGAACGATGTATCAACAATGGCAGCCTATCTCTTTGGAGGAGGCTGTTGCACGTTTGCAGCGTTTTATTAAAAATTGCTCTACCAACAGCATTTTTCGTATCAATTTGTTTGCTACAAATGAGCGTTTGAAAGACGGAACGCCTAAGAGGGATGGTTTGACTTACGAGGTAATGATTACTGAGTCTCTGCGTGACAAGGAAAAAGAGCCACCACAATTCCAAGGACAGCCAATCAATGGCTTTGATGGATACGTTGAAAAGGCTTATTCCGCAGGTTCTATGGGAGCGATTGACTTGGACAGATACTTGTCTTCCAAAGATGAAATACTCAAATTGCAATTGAGGATTCAGCAACTGGAGATGGAGAATCGCTACTTGACTGATAAGAACGCTCGTGACCTTGAGTCTTTACGCAAGGAATACGATGCTAAGAATAGCAAAGAAGAGAAAATTATGGGCATTGCAGGTCAATTCTTCCCAATGATTATGGGAGGTGGACAACAATCGCCTATGAATGGTATTACAGAAGAACCCGAAACTATGGAAAAAATAAGTACAACCAAAGAAAAAGTTATCAATGCGGTAAACGAATTGATGGCTCACGACCCAAATTTTGTAAAAAACATTCAATCGTTAGCAAAATTATGCAAGGAGAATCCTACCATATATAAGATAGCGGTTGAGAAACTTCACAGCCTATGAGCATAGTAAAAAACCTTACGTCAGAACTTACCACAGGTTTGCCCCCTTGGGCAAAAGGTGTTGCAACCATCGCTATCTTAGGTGGCGTTGGTTATGGCATTTATAAGATTATCAAGAATATCAATAATATCGATGACAAACTTGCTGCAAACAAAGAAGAAAATCTATTAAAGAAGCAAGGTCAGAAAAATTGGTATACAAAATCACAATACGAGCAGATTGCAAAAGATTTGTATTTCAACGGAATTGATACATTCAATCCATTTGACAGGGGCAACGAAGATGCCCTTTACAAATTTGCAGGTTTGATGAAATCAGACTTGGACGTATTGGCGGTAAGAGAGGCGTGGGGAACTGACAAGTATCGTTGCAGTATGACAATAAACTATATGCCATTACAAGCGTGGGTGAATTGTATGTACGATACAGATGAGGTTGAACAGGCAAACAAGATTTTAGCAAGAAACAAAGTAAACTTTAGATTCTAATGGCAAAGAAAAAAGACAACACCAAATACGCCCTACTCGCCTTACTCCTTGGAGTGGGCGGTTATTTCGTTTATAAGAAAATCAAGGACGGAAGCGATGGCGATAAGAAAGAAAATGACGTTACCGAAGAGGACGTTGTATTACAAGTAGAACAAGCCAAGCAGGCTGCAAGCGGTAGAACTTACTCTCCATATGAAATACAGGTTATGCAATTGCAAGCGTGGTTGCAAATTTCCATCGATGGTGTTGCAGGAAAGCAGACCTTGGGGAAATTGGATTACTACTGGTCTAAGGATGGAAAAGTTTTGGACTTTGAAAAGGCTAAGGCTGAAAACTATCCCGAACTGCGTGCCAATGGCTATGGATTGTTGAGTCCTGACAATATCAATAAGTATATTGCCAATTTGAACGCAGGAACATCTCCTCGCCAAATGTATTGGAAGAGCAAAGCGTTATCTACACCAACCACAACATCAAGCACCGATACTGCACGTATCGCAAAAGCAAAAGTAATTATTGCATTTTTTAACAGCACAACAAGTAAGCAGTTAAAATTTCCAAATGGTATAAAATACGTGAAATACGTAAGAGACAAGAGTGGTAAGTTGGTAAAAGAATCACCTTGGTATTTGGGTGGTGATACAATCACCATCAGCAAAGGTGGTGTTTACAAGTTTAATGAGTTGAAATTGAACTATAACGGATACATTATCGCAAAGGCTGTTACTCTTACGGGTTATATTTTTTACGTTTATATCAATCCTTACGAAGTAACAAACGTTTAATATGCAATTGGGAGATATGCCATTGTTCAGTTCTTCTGACATCGATGAGAGAATCATCGTAAAAAAGATGGGAGAGGTTACCGCAGGTGACCTTGAATGGAAGAATAGTGTAGATGAGAGAATCAAATCTTTAGAAAAGAAAAACCTTATCCTTATGTTAGGGGTTTTGGTTTTCTTCATAATGTTAATAAGCAAAAAATGAGAACGAGTACACAGACAAACTTTTATGGTAAAAGCACAAGCATAGAATCATACTGCTTTGCTATATCTTTTACACGCCCAAGTGGGTTGAACGATGATGTTCAAATCAACGGAATCCCATTGGCTGCAGGTCAAACATTGAGCATCAATCAAAACGTTGGTGACATTGATAACTCACGCTACGAAATCAGATTTAGTGGTGGGGCGAACCCCAAAGAGTTGTGGGTGACAAGGGTGATACCTTTGGATGCAATCGATAGTTAATTATCTATCATCGTATGTTTGGTAGTCTGAATCTCCTAAACCTGCTCCTGCATCGCCATTGTCTTCTGTATCTTCAAAATCGAAGATAGGCATTTCAGCAGGTGCTGCGAAACGACCTTGAGCGTAGGCAATTCCCTCTTTCACTTTTACGATAATATCGCAGTTGTGAGCATAAGCGGTATCTCCTTTGTACTTTCCGTCTTTGGTAGCCTGTTGAATAGTGATGATTGCCATCCGCTTGTTTACCTTCTTTAGGTTTTCAACGTCTTCGGGAGACATCCGAATATAGTTTACTGAGTCAATAAACAGGAAGTCGTAACTACCATTGGTTACGGCTTCTTCTATTTCAGAGTATTCTCGGAAATTGGCGAAATCCAAGTTGCCATTTGCCATAGAGAAATCTCTGACTTTGGATTGCAGCGTTGCTGAGAATCCTTCCTCTGACGCAACGTATAGAACCTCTCCAAAGTTCTCGGATAGGTATTTGGCAAATTGTACACACAGAATAGATTTACCTTGCTTAGGAGAGCCGAAAACCATCATATGGAAGTTTGTGGATGGTTGACCCAATAAGTCTTTCCATTCTCCATCGAATTTGTAGGATTTGTATTTGTAGTTTACCAAATCCTGTGAGTTCATAATTCCGTTTATAACGCCTCCCTGTCCTCCCAACTCTTTTTGGAGTTCGGAGATTTCGGCTTTTTTAGAACGTATTTTGTTAACCAAGATTTGGCGGTCGACATCAGATAACTTTTTATCTTTTGCAAGATAGTAACCAAGAGCAGCACCAGCGACATAGCCACCAAGACCCCCAATGACGTGACCTCCCATAGCAGAACCACCAACAATTCCGTGGATGCTTGGAGGAAACGCCAAGCGTGTTGCAAGTGTTCTGATTTCGAGGTTAAGTTGGTCAATCTGTTTCTGAATTTCTTTAGAATCATCTATATCGTTTAAGTCGTTAAGGTTTAGGCTTTCCATTTCGATACTAAATTAAACAAACCAATTAAGGATACCAAGACGCAAATCCATTTTAGGATTTCGACCCAATCGCTTTTGTAGAGGGTTTCCTTGATGACTTTCTCTTTCGTGGGGATGTTGATACTCTTTGAGAGATAGGTGGTACAGGGTCGCTCGTATCGAACAAGTCTGATGGTGTTAGAGTCTCTGTAGATGATAGTATTCTCGGTACGAATTGTGTCCTTTTCTGAGGAGAAAAAAAGCAATGTATCCGTAGTTTTAAAAGTCTCAATTTTAACGCTGTCGGAACGATATAGTTCAAGTAGATATGGGTTATGCTTGATAAGACGTAGAAAGCGGTCGTGAGGACTACAAGCACTAATAAGACCCAAAAGGAGCATTCCAATAATAGCCTTATGGCGTATGGTGCGTCTGTCATTCGGAAGTTTTCTGTGATAATCATACATTCGGTTTAGTTTTTTTAAGTTCTTTGATTTTGTTTTCAAGCACAAGGATATGCTTTTCGTATTGAGATAGTTTTTGCTTCATCAGTTCGATTTCTCGGTCGTAACGTAGTTTCATATCATCGAGCATCTCTTTGTAGATATCGAGTGCTTTTTCTACGTTGGCAATACCTATGCCATCGTTTGTGAGTTTTTCGCGTTTGCGACCTGCGAAGAATCCGATGATTCCAGTTCCAATACCAACTACAGCGTTGGTGAATAGTTCAAAAATGTCAGCCATTATCCTTGTCTAATTTTTGATTGATTTTCAGCCAATCGTACTGCTTCGATTTAGGAGGAGTCTTTTTGAGACTCCTCCAATTAACCGATTTACTCTTCTGTAATTTCTCCGAATTCGACATCGGGTTGATTGTTGAGGTATTGCACGGCTTGTACAATGTTTGTTACCTCGATTAAACCAAAGCAACCTTTCGCGATAGCGATGTTGATTGCTTCATTAATGATTCGGACTGCTGTTTCGTGATTCATATTATTTTTTGTTAAATGGTTGCAGGTGTTGACCACGGAAGTGGCGTGTTAACGGGAACGACAGGAGGATTCTTTTGAGAGTCAATTTGACCTTGAATACAAGCGTAGAGGTTGTCTACTCCGTCTGTTCCTAAGTCGGCTTGAATCCAACCGATTACGTCTGCTTCTGTCAAGTCCTCGTAAGGAATGAAAGGAGATACTGATTCAGTTGAGAATCTTGCGATGTTAGAGATTTCAGCACCATAAGTGCCATCACCACCAAGAACGAGGTAGTTAGCGATAACCACATAATCGGCTTTGCCATCAATGGTTTCGGTGTAAAGGGCGGTAACTGCCCAAGTGTAAGTTGTCATATTGCGAATTTAGTTAATTTTAAGTTGTCATTAAAATCTTATAGTCAGTACCATTTATTTTAACACTCCATAAGAATGTAGCGGGTACGTCAGCAGTAGCGTTTACTGCACCTGCGTTTATACCTGCACTACCTACTACAAATTGGTTGGATGCTGTTGCGGTTGCATCCCTACCTAAAATTACTGAACCTGTAAAATTACCCGTACCTGTACCAACACCAATAGCAGTATTATCGCTACCTGTTGTATTGTCAGTACCTGCATCACCACCTGCATTATATCCTACAAAGGTATTGCCTCCACCCGATGTTGTTAAATATCCTGCGTAGTTTCCTAAACAGGTATTTAGATTTCCTGTTGATAAACGACCTGCCTGATAACCAAAAGCAGAAATATCGGCAGTCGTATTATTTAACCCTGCCTCGTAACCTACGGCTGTGTTGCCAGAAGCGGTGTTGTTGTATAATGCAGTACGACCAACTGCAACGTTATTACTACCCGTTGTATTACTCAATAACGCACCACTACCTATTGCTGTGTTGTATGTACCCGTTGTATTTACTTGTAAAGTTGAGTTTCCATAAGCAGTATTTTGACCTCCTGTTGTATTTAGTTGCATACTGAGATAACCCATAGCAGTATTACCATCTCCTGTTGAATTACGTAACACTTGATAACCAACAGCCGTTAAAAATTGCCCAATCGTATTACTCAACCCCGCCTCAAAACCTACTGCTGTATTGTTAGATGCGGTGTTATAAAACAAAGCAGAAGCACCAATAGCCACGTTAGAATCCCCAACACTATTAAGTATTAATGCTTGTCTACCTATTGCTACGTTCAAATTACCTGTTGTATTGTAAAATGCAGTTTCATAACCCATAGAGGTATTGTAATTACCCGATGAGTTTTGACGTAAAGCCGTATATCCTACTGATGTGTTTTGTATACCTACGGAGTTTAAGTAAGATGACTGATAACCAATAGCAGTTAAACCTGTCCCACTCGTATTAGTATATCCTGCCTCGTAACCTACGGCGGTGTTGTTAGAGGCGGTGTTGTTGTAGAGGGCTTGTCTACCTATTGCTGTATTATTACTTGCGTTTGCACTATATAAAGCACCAGAACCT
>Ga0129336_10000726_pt1 | contig 19517 bp, 18 predicted proteins | sample CPB6_02_DNA_FD_96878 | JGI IMG/M metagenome (GOLD analysis project Ga0129336, IMG submission 96878) | Freshwater to marine salinity gradient microbial communities from Chesapeake Bay, USA - CPBay_Sum_0.6_0.2_DNA | ecosystem: Environmental > Aquatic > Marine > Coastal | place: USA: Chesapeake... | reverse complement strand
TATTTGATACCCCGATTATCAATCAACCACAGGTTGCCATTTTGGGCGTTGGTTCAGTTGTAAAGCGACCTATGGTCGTAAAAGGTGAAGATGGTGGAGAAACCATCGCTATCCGCTCTATGGTTTATTTGGCGCTCTCGTATGATCACCGCATCGTTGATGGCGCTGATGCCGCTCGCTTCTTAAGCACACTAAAGGAGCGTTTAGAAGAGGGTCGATTCGAATCTGATTTAGGACTCTAATGACAGCTCCACAACGTATTGCGGTCACTGGTGCATCAGGATTAATCGGCACCGCACTTATTGGACATCTCAAATCTGAAGGCCACACCGTTCAGAGATTGGTGCGCCGTCCGGTTGTATCCGCCGATGAAATTCAATGGGATCCAGCCGCTGGCACCGTGGATTTAACTGCTCTAGAAGGTGTAGATGCGATGATTCATTTAGCGGGAGCCAATGTTGGTGACAAGCGTTGGAGTAAAAAATACAAAGCGGAGATTTTGAACTCCAGATTACTGGGTACTACAACAATTGCTAACGCGGTAAATGCGGTAAAACCGCAGGTGTTTATCTCATCAAGTGCTATTGGTTGGTATGGCGAAACCGGCAATCGTGCCGTTACAGAAGAAGATAGACCCGGTGATGATTTTCTGGCAGCGGTATGTAAAGAGTGGGAAGCCGCTGCTGATCTAGCCACTAACACGCGAACTGTGAAGATTCGTACCGGCTTGGTACTAGATCCAACTGGTGGAGCCTTGGGCAAAATGTTGCCGCTATTTCGTTTTGGGTTGGGCGGAAAGTTAGGAAATGGTAAGCAATGGTGGTCATGGATTACTTTGCATGATCAAATCCGCGCAATCTGTCATCTTCTAGAGAAGCCAGTAGAAGGTGCGGTTAATTTAACTGCGCCAAACCCTGCTACCAACCAGGAGTTCACATCAGCTCTGGCACGTGCTTTGCATCGGCCCGCTGTATTTCCGGTTCCAGGTATTGCGTTGAAGATTGCTCTAGGTGGATTCTCCTCTGAGATTCTCGGCTCAAAAAAGGTTATGCCACAAAAATTAATGGACTCAGGGTTTACCTTTGATTATCCGCACATTGCGCCAGCTTTAGCCAAACTGGTTTAATTTTTAGCGCTAAGCGCCTCCGCCGCCAACCTTCCACTAAGTAGTGCGCCTTGTTGGGATGGGACAGCTAAGTAATCCCCTGCGGCAAATACTCGCTCGCTAACTTTCACGGGTGACAAAAGTGGTTTTCCGGGGAGATGCTTGGGCAGGGATTTCTTTATTTGGTAATGCTTAAGGTATTCAAACTTTGATTCTGGCAACTCCCAGAGCCGTGCAAGTTCAGATCTAATTTCCTTTTCAGTCTGGTTTTTCAATGTGGTGGTCGAGATTAGAGTTTGGCCAGAAGGTGCGTAATCCGCTACTACATTAGATATAGCGATGGAATTAACAACCGAATTGCCCGCATCAAGCCGCAAATGTTTAGTTGAAATTACACCCTGCGGAACTGCGTAATACCAAGTTGTGGATGCGTTCATATCAACCGCTGGCTTTCCAAGCAACTCTTTGGCAATTCCCTCATCAACCGCAACAACTACAAAATCAGCTTTTCGAACCCCGTCATCTGTTGCAACTCCTGAATCGAGTATCTTCAACACTCGAGTGTTGAACTCAATATCCAGACCTTTGCTCAATGTGGCTGGTAACGCTTGAGCGCCGGCTCTTGGTAAACCTGGGTTTCCCTTAACAAACCAGTAGAGCAACTCCTTTGCCATTCGAGCCGAAACCAAATCTGGATCACATAGAAAGACCCCCATCAAAAAGTTGCGGATAACCTTTTGATAGAAACCCCCTGCACCTTTGAGTACGGTACCTAAATCAACTTCAGGCGCTTTTCTACTGAGAAACTGAATGAAACGTAGCTTCTCCACAATATGGCCAGAACTTTGTGAGAGGTTACCTGGTAAATATGAAAGAGACTTAAATGGATCTCCCATAAGAATCAATCGATTATCGAATTGGATTTCAATGCCTCTGGGCAGAGGTGTTAAATCAAGTTTTTCAACTAGGTTATTAGAGATTAACTCCGGGTAAGCCGGATTTATCACCTGAAAGCCGTGATCTAGAGTGAAACCATCGACAAAATCAGTTGCCATCCGGCCGCCGGCTTGCGAGTTGGCCTCAAGAATCTTTACTTGGAAGCCTCTTTCTTTAAGGATTTTCGCACAGTTCAAGCCCGCCAAGCCGGCACCGATTACCAGTACCTCTCTACTCATTAATCTCTCACACTGATTACTCTGGCCTGATCAATAATCTCTGCAACGCGCAATGCAAACTCACTTGTAACCGGCATAGCGATACCTAACTCCAAAGCCTCTTTCACTCCCCGATAAAACTGGGGATAGTTTCCAGGCATGCCTGGGAAGTTATAAGAGCTATCTCCCTTCAAAATTCTCGCCTCACTTGTAATCTCATCAGCGCTCATCCACTCGCCAGGTTTTGGAATCAAACCTTTACGTAAAAATGATTCCTGATGATCCAAATCTTTAACAACTAAGGTTCCTTGATCTCCATTTAATCTAATTCGCGGACCGGGAGCTCCGATTATTGAGCTGGTCGATAAATAAGAATCTACTCCAGAGTGATGTTTTAACACCAATACCACATCATCATCGGCCGCTCCCCGAACCGATCTGACAGCCGAGTAAACCAACTCAGCATCCCCAAACCAATCCAAAGCGGTTGAGATTAGGTGTGACTGTAAATCTAGAAGCAAACCGCCGCCATCTTGAGAGGTATTCTGTTCCCGCCAAGAGTTGGGATTAACCTCTGGTCTAAATCTTTCATACCTTGAATCCAAGCGAAAAGGTTTACCTATTGCTCCTGAAGCAACGGCTTGCTTCAAAGTAAGCGAATCTGAATCCCATAACCGGTTAAAGAAAACTGTTACTGGAACAGATGCTCTATCAGCGGCATCAAAAATCTCGCTGGTTTGCTGGAAATTTAGCCCCATTGGCTTATCAACGACAGTGGGAATTCCTCTAGCAATAGAACGCAGAGCGTGTTCGGCGTGGACCTCGTTTGTTGAAGCAATTACAACTAAATCAAGATCTTCATCCAGCAACTCTTCAATTGAATTAACCAGAATTGCGTTAGGGAAATCAGCGTGTGCATCAGTTTTGCGTTGGATGGAGCGTGCGCAAATCGTGGATACCTCAAACCCCGCCGAAGCCAAGGTCGGTGCATGAAAGAAGCGTCCGGCTAATCCATAGCCGACTAGGCCAGCCTTCATGCCCACTAATTTCCCTTAGTTTTCCTGATGTTGCAGCTTTGAAGGCCACCAGATTTTTGGACCAATGACTCGAACTAGAGCCGGCACCAACAGTGATCGTACGACCAAGGTATCAAGCAGAACTCCAAATGCCACTGCGAAGCCAAGTTCGGCTAGGAATACCAATGGTAAAACGCCAAGGACTCCAAATGTGGCTGCCAAAACGACTCCTGCGGAGGTAATAACACCGCCGGTAACAGTTAGGCCTTTGATTACTCCGGCTCTGGTGCCGATTTTCATAGATTCTTCACGTACCCGGGTCATCAAGAAGATGTTGTAGTCAATGCCCAGCGCAACCAAGAATACGAAGGCAAACAATGGGAATGATGCATCGGTGCCGGCAAAGCCAAATACATTTTCAAACACCAGGGCGCAAACCCCCAGCGTTGCAGCAAAGGATAAAATCACCGTAACCAATAAGAGCCCCGCAGCAAAAATTGAACGCAGAAGCAATCCAAGGATTATCGCAATCAAAATCAAAACAATCGGAATAATAACGCGATTGTCACGCTTTGATGATTGATCGATGTCATAACCAATTGCTGTTTGTCCGCCCACCAAAACATTTGGATTTACCGACTTAGCCGCCTCACGAATTAGCGGGATTAAAGCCTTTGCCTCTGTTGAGTCAGCAGCCAAATTCAAGGTAGCGTTTAGAAGAACTCGTCTATCTACAACCTTAAGCTCTGCAGTAGGTTGCTTAGTTACCGGATCCAAATTGGTCACTGGAGCAACGTTTGCGACATTTTCAACCTTCAGTATTGCCGCCGAGACAGCCGAGATATCGCCTTGATCAACAACAATTTCTACTGGAGTGCCCTCGCCGCTTGGAAAATGCTCTCCTAATTTTTCAAGACCGATTACAGAATCAGTTCTTGAGGTAAAGGCCTCTGTCTGTGCCAAACCATCTGATTTCAAAGTTGGGGCAAAGCCAGCAAAAATAAGAAGCATCACTGCGGTAGAGATCCAAACGCGATTTGGCTTGCGTTCAACCAGAGACCCTACTTTGGACCAAATGCCACTTAATTTCTCATCCTCTTTTCCAAACCTTGCAATCTTGGGCCAGAAAATCCAACGTCCAAACACCACCAACAATGCAGGTAAAAGAGTTAAAGCTGCCAACATTGAAGCAGCAATGCCTATAGAGCCAACTGGACCAAGACCGCGATTACTTGAAAGATCGCTAAGCAGAAGAACCATGAGTCCAGCTATAACCGTCGAGCCAGAGGCCAAGATTGGCTCAACAACGCCACGCCAAGCAATCTTCATTGCTTCGTAGCGAGATTGATGATGATGCAACTCTTCTCGATATCGCGAAATTAACAAGAGTGCATAATCAGTGGTGGCACCAAGAACTAAAACATCCATTATGCCTTGTGTTTGGCCATTCAAATCAACGACGTTAGCTTTGGCAAGGTAGTACACAATCATTGTTGCAAAACCAAGCGCAGTACCTGCAGTGAATAATGGAATGATCCATAAGAACGGCGAGCGGTAAACAACGATCAGAATAATGGCCACCACTACCAAAGTGGTTTGAAGTAATCGAGTATCAATAGAACCGAAGGCATCGAATAGATCAGCAAAGATTCCACCAGGGCCGGTGACATGTGTTTGCAATCCTGCCGCTCCGAAGTTCTTTTCTAAATCCTCTCGAATGAACTCGATGATAAGAGGAAGAACTGGTTTCTCATCTATGTTCTCACCTGCGATAGCCGAATCCAGTGATACATTGATTAATATCGCTTTTCCATCGGAAGCTGGAATTGGAACAATCGGAGTGGGAGCGAAGTATTCACTTAACTGCTTACCCGATTCAGGCAGGAGTTTGTCACCTAGAGTGGTGGCGTACTGGTTTACGGCGGCAAATGTTTGGGCGTTAGCTGAAGGGTTCAAATCTCCAACGAGCAACAACAGAGTGGGCAAAACATCAGCGGATTGTTGAGAGAATTGCACGATGCTCTTATTGGCAATAGTTGATTCCGCGCTATCGGGAAGAAATGCAGAGTTGTCATTTTCCTGAACAGTGGAAATCTTGGAAAAGGCCGCCCCAGAGAACCCTCCAATTGCAAGCCAGGTGATGATTGCCACCACAGCTAACCAAAGCAGCTTGCGACCCTTTACAGATTTTTTGCTACCAGACTCAACACTCACCTGATTAGACACACTCTCTCCTCTAGCTTCAATTTCCAACTTCAATTTTTAAATGAATTAACCCGGCACCAACTCAGAACTGCTCAAGCCAGTCCAAGGACCCTGGCTAGCAGTATTTGAGTGATTTGGACTACGGTCGCCATCCCAAATTAGTGACGGGAGCGAACTCCAGGATAGGAGTTTACCGCCCGATGAAGTTAGGCTCTGCCTATGAGCTCAGTTATGGCGCCCCAATCTGACTCAACCCTTGCTGCCCCACCGAAATTCTCTGGGTTAGCGCTGAAGAAACTTGGTTTGGTGGAATATGAGGTAGCCCTCTCGCTGCAACGGGAGTTTCATAATGCGGTTGCAGATCAGGAAAAGCCCAGCACTTTGCTACTTCTCGAACACCCACCTGTATTCACAGCTGGAAGAAGGACCTTGGAAAGTGAGATGCCCACAGATGGCTCCAAGGTGATTGAGGTTGATCGCGGCGGAAAAATCACTTTTCACGGCCCCGGACAGATTGTCGGCTACCCCATCGTAAAACTAAGAAACCCAAATGAGGTTGTCGGCTTTGTTAGAGAGTTGGAGACTGCGTTAATCGGTGTTTGCAATGAGTTTGGCTTAAATGCGCAGAGATACTGTGAAAGGTCTGGCGTCTGGCTGCGAGATGAAAATGGTGATCGCAAGATTGCCGCTATTGGAATTCGAGTAGCCCGGGGCGTGACCATGCATGGGTTTGCATTAAATGTTAACCCTGAACTCTCCTACTTTGACCGGATAGTTCCCTGCGGAATTTCAGATGCGCAAGTTACCTCGATGGCTCGCGAGTTGAATCAAAAGATTGAAATTTCAGAGGTTTCTCCCGTACTAGAGCGTTACATGTTTGAAGCGTTAATGAAGGTTGGTCAATTGTGATTGCACCTGAGGGCAGGAAATTACTTCGTATCGAAGCCCGTAACGCTGCGGTTCCAATCGAAAAGAAACCAGAGTGGATTAAGACTCGCGCAAAAATGGGTCCTGAGTACACCGCACTTCGATCTCTAGTTTCAAATGAAGGTTTGCACACGGTTTGTCAGGAGGCCGCCTGTCCCAACATTTTCGAATGCTGGGAGGATAAAGAGGCTACTTTCCTAATTGGTGGCGAAGCCTGTACCCGTCGCTGCGATTTCTGCAACATCGATACTGGAAAGCCACAACCTTTAGATCGCGATGAGCCTCGTCGAGTCGCAGAATCTGTAAAGACGATGGGATTGAAGTACGCCACAGTTACTGGAGTAGCTCGTGATGATCTGGAAGATGAAGGCGCTTGGCTCTATGCAGAAACAATAAATCAAATTCACAATTTAGTTCCAGGCTGCGGCGTCGAAATGTTGGCTCCAGATTTCTCTGCAAAGAGCGAGCTGCTCAATCAGGTATTTGAAAGCCGGCCAGAGGTATTTGCCCATAATCTCGAAACCGTCCCCCGAATTTTTAAGCGAATTAGGCCGGCTTTTAATTATGAACGATCTTTAAATGTAATTACCCAAGCCCGTGATTTTGGCCTGATAACGAAGTCCAATCTCATTTTAGGCATGGGAGAAACCCGTGAAGAGATCTCTCAAGCTTTAGTAGATTTAAGAGATGCGGGCTGTGATTTGATAACCATTACCCAATACCTAAGACCTTCTGCGCTGCACCATCCAGTTGAAAGATGGGTAAAACCTCAAGAGTTTGTTGAGTTAGCTAAGGAGGCTGAGGCGCTTGGTTTTGCCGGTGTGATGAGTGGACCTTTGGTGCGTTCTAGTTACCGCGCCGGCAGACTCTATAAGCAGGCGATGGCAGCGCGTTCTGGTGCTAACAATGGCTGATTTGGTCTACCCACCAATCATCCGTTTAGTAAAAACTTTTTGGCGTTATTTAGATATTCAATTCACCTTCTACGGACAATCACATATTCCGGTAAAAGGTCCAGCAATTCTGGCGATGAATCATGTCGGATACTTGGATTTTGCTTTTGCTGGCACCGCATTTCTGCCAACCGGTCGTTTGGTTAGATTTATGGCTAAGCGAGAAATTTTTGATAATCCAATTGCGGGCCCACTAATGCGTGGCATGAAACATATTTCGGTAGATAGAAACAATGGCGGTCCTTCATTTATCGCCGCTTTAAAAGCATTACGTGCCGGAGAAATTATTGGAGTTTTCCCAGAGGCCACTATCTCTCAAAGTTTCGATTTAAAGGATATGAAAAATGGTGTTGTTAGATTGGCGCAGGAGTCGGGTGCGCCCATCCTGCCAACCGCTATTTGGGGATCTCAGCGGGTATGGACAAAAAAGTTGCCCCGAGATTTCTCACGCAACCGATACCCAGTATTTGTTTCAGTAGGTACCCCAATTTATGTTGCACCTTCAGATTCAATCGATGATGCGATGAACAAATTGCAGACAACTCTGCAGGAATTATTGAATCAGGTGCAAAGGGATTATCCTGACTCCCCTATCGGCCAACGCTGGGCTCCCGCCAGCTTGGGCGGTACCGCACCAACCAAGCAGGAGTTAATGGCGGCTAAAGAATCTCGAAAGGAACTTTAAGAGATGTTCGGAAGAAAAAAGAAGGATCCAAACGCTCCAAAGAAAGTTCGTTTTAAAACCATAAGAGATGCCTACGCTCTAGCGAAAAAGCAGTACTCCTTTGTACTGCTGCGGTGTTTCGCGGTATTCGCTCCGCTCTGGGTTATTGGAATCGGCTTAGGCGCGCAGTTCGGACGTCCCGGATACGCGGCATTCCTCACCTTCCCGCTAGCTCTACTCGGAGCATTTTTCTATTTCACAAGAATGGCAAGCAGCGCTGCGTATGCATCAATTGAAGGAGAACCTGGGGCAGCTGCCAGCGTTTTGATGTCAATAAGAAAAGGCTGGACCGTTACCCCTGCAGTTAGTGTTAACAAAGCACAGGACATGGTGCACCGTGCGGTTGGAAAAGCTGGCGTCGTTCTTGTTGCTGAGGGGGGCTTTGGAGTACGCGCCTTGCTAAATGATGAAAAGAAAAAGATGGAGCGTTTTGCTCCAGGTGTTCCTGTCCATGAGTTAGTAATTGGATCTGGCGAATCTGAGGTTTCCGTTCGCAAACTTCAAAAACGAATGAAGAAGTTTCCTAAAAAGCTCTCTACAGTTCAGGTGCGTGAGCTGCGTGCGCGACTAAAAGCTGTTGGTGGCATGAATATTGCCCTACCTAAGGGTCCGATGCCAAAAAACATGAGGATGCCCAAGCCGCGTTAGATTTTTACAACTACGGTTTTTGCAATCCGATCATGCAACCCTCTGCCATCCTGATCGGTTACAACAGCAGGAATAACTAAGGCAATCAATATAGTGCGGAGAAATACCGCTGTTGGTTTCACAAAGAGGTAGTCGGGCCAGGTTAAGACTTTGATTTTCATGATCCGTTGACCTGCGGAGGCTCCACCTAATGAAGTCAGCAGCGCAACCTCTAGGACAAAAACTCCCAGCCGCGTGAGAGAAGGTCCCAGGGAACTGGATTGCAACGGGATGATGAGGGCCGCCGAAAAGGTCGCAATGGCCCAGTCGATGGAGATAGCTGCAAATCTACGCCCCAAACCAGCTCGTTCCATGCGGGAAACCTACTACTCCCCGCGAAAAATGAAACATTCCTGTAACAGTTCGGTTATGGGTTTTTCACCACATCCCCTTAGGTTTGGGCCATTGATTTGCGGCTCAGTGGCGAGCTTTAAGTAACTATAAACAGGAGAAATATGTTTAAGAATGCTACAGAAGTTCTTAACTTCATAAAGAAAGAAGATGTGAAGTTAGTTGATGTGCGCTTCATTGACCTACCTGGCATTCAGCATCACTTCAATGTGCCAGCTTCACAGTTCACCGAAGAGGTGTTCTCTGAAGGTTTGATGTTCGATGGTTCATCCATCCGTGGTTTCCAATCCATTCATGAATCAGATATGAAACTACTTCCCGCCCCTGAAACCGCATTTATCGATCCTTTCCGTAAAGAGAAGACTTTGGTGCTTCACTTCTCGGTTGTAAATCCAGATGACAACTCACCATATAGTCGTGATCCACGACAAATTGTTGCCAAAGCGGTTGAGTACATGCGTTCAACTGGAATTGCCGATACCGCTTACTTTGCACCTGAGGCTGAGTTCTATGTTTTCGATCGCGTTAAGTTCGAGACAAAAATGAACTCAGGCTTCTACGAGGTTGATTCTTATGAAGGCGCCTGGAATACCGGAATAGACAATGATGCAGATGGAACACCAAACCGTGGATACCGCACCCGTATCAAAGGTGGGTACTTCCCTGTTTCTCCAACTGATCAATTTGCAGATCTCCGCGACCAGATGGTTATGAATTTGGCCAAGGTGGGACTAGATGTAGAGCGCGCGCACCACGAAGTTGGCACCGCAGGTCAGATGGAGATCAACTACCGCTTCACCGACATCTTGCATGCTGGTGATGATTTGATGAAGTTCAAATACATCATCAAAAACACAGCTTGGGCTGCCGATAAGACCGTGACATTCATGCCAAAACCATTATTTGGCGACAACGGTTCTGGAATGCATGTTCACCAATCTCTTTGGAAGGATGGAAAGCCGCTCTTCTGGGGCGATGGTTATGCAAATCTTTCCGATACTGCACGCTGGTATATCGGTGGTTTGTTGAAGCATGCACCATCACTGCTTGCATTCACTAACCCAACCGTTAACTCATATAAGAGACTTGTTCCTGGCTATGAGGCTCCAGTTAACCTGGTTTACTCAGCACGTAACCGCTCCGCCTGTATTCGAATTCCAATTACTGGAAGTAGTCCGAAGGCCAAGCGCATCGAGTTCCGTTGCCCAGATCCATCATCAAATCCATACCTAGCCTTCGCTGCGATTCTCATGGCGGGACTAGATGGAATCATCAACAAGATTGAGCCACATGCACCAGTTGACAAAGACATATATGAACTCGAAGGTGATGAGGCAAAATCAATTCCGCAGGTACCTGGAAGTTTAGATGCGGTAATCGACAACTTAGAGCGCGACCATGAGTTCCTAATCCGCGGTGGCGTATTTAGCAAAGATCTAATTGAGACCTGGATTGAATGGAAGCGTAAATCAGAAATTGATTACGTACGTCTACGTCCACACCCAGCTGAGTTCGAGCTCTACTTCGATATCTAAATCGAAGAGAAAGAGGCCCACTTCGGTGGGCCTTTTTTATTTCTCAACTACTTCCGCTCGACGTTGTTAATTCTTTGCAACAAAGTTGGGTGGGTATAGTTGAAAGCTACATATAAAGGATGTGGCGAAAGATTTGCCAAACTATCAGTCGAAATCTTCTCCAAAGCTGAACGCATAGGTGCAACGTCATAAGTCTCTGCAGCAAATGTATCTGACTGAAACTCATTGTGCCTCGACCAACTGTTATTGATTAACCCCAATAGAATGCTAAGCGGAGTGAACAATATAAAGAAAGCTAGGACCGAGATATGAAAACTCTGCTGCTCTGCCCCTAAAGCCGTGGAAAGTTCAGGATAATTCAATAGCCAGCCTAGAAGCGCGAAAGTTCCAAAACTTTGTACCAAAGAGAAAATAAACATTGAGAAGGTATGCTTCTTTTTGTAATGTCCAATTTCATGGGCAAGAACAGCAACAATCTCCTTGGTCGATAATTTCTCTACTAAAGTATCAAATAAAACAATAGTTTTGCTCCGCCCCAAACCGCTGAAGAATGCATTGGCCTTTGTAGATCTCTTGGAGCCGTCCATCACAAACAGGCGATTTATGGCATAGCCTTGCGAGGCACAGTATTTCTGAATCTCGGTCTTCAATTCGCCTTCTGGGAGCGGTTGCAACTTGTTGAATAGAGGCAGAATCAATTTGGTGCCAAACATGAACATGAAAAGTGAGAAGGCTGTAACTACCAGCCAGGCAGAGATCCAGAACCCACTTTGTAGCTCTTGATAAAGCCAAAGCAAAGCGGTTAGAAGCACTCCGCCAACAACAAGGGCGACCAAAGAACCTTTTACTGCGTCGGCGAAAAAGGTTTTCAAAGTGGTTTTATTAAATCCGTATTTCGCTTCAATTTGGAAAGTTCCGTATAGCGCAAAAGGCAGATTCAAAAGCCAAGATATTAATCCGAGAGCTGCGATAAAGATAAGTGAAATTTGAATCTCATTTGTAACTTGCTCTCTAACTAGATTATCTAACTTGGCAAACCAGCCATAGGCAAGTGCGAAAACCATAATCACAGTTGAGAAAGTTGCTGAGATAAAGCCGAACCTGGTTTTCTCTGATGAATAGGCTATGGACTTTTCTCGCTCTTTTTCATCATACAGGTGAGCAATCTTCCTATCCAAAGGTCGGCGAGCGGTACCTTCATTTAGGTGATCCAATAGAGATTCAACAATGTAGGCCACAACCACAATAGAGACAAGAATTGAAAGCAGCATTTCTCTAGGGTACCCGATTGCTAAAGCGAGATAGTATTTCGCTATGTGTCGTCTACTGGCCTTCAGCGCGAAATCCAAAACCACTATTCCAGCCTTTATCGGTGAAGAGTTTTCACAGTTCCTGGATCTATCTGAGGTACATCACGATTCATGGGGAATAGCGCTCGATGGTGGCGAGACAACTCAACTCATCAAGAAACCTCAAACAGCAAAAAAGAGCGATGAGTTCTCCTCTACGATTCACTCTGAATCCGGCCTTGGTGGCTTATTGCACTTCAGATGGGCATCTCCTGGATTGCCTGTAACCCAACAAAATGCACATCCCTTCAACTATCGGGATATTTCCTTTATTCACAATGGCGCACTCTCCCCTTACGAAACCTTAAGGGATTCGATCTCAGAGGAGTTCATTCAGTTGCGCACCGGAGATACAGATAGTGAATTATTCTTTCTCTATCTTTTAACTGAGATAGAAGATAAGGGTTTTACCTCTGGTGTACTAAGTGCCATCAGAAATATCAAAGAAGGATTCAAATACAGTTCTATTAACTCAATGGTATTGAATGGCGACCATCTAATTGTGGTTTCTGAGCATGATCCATTAAACAAGCCTGATTGGGCTGATGATGTTTACTATGAACTTCGCTATCGTCTGGATGAAAATGGTATTGCAGTGGCCTCTTCCGGATGGAATCAAGAGGGTTGGAGATTACTTGAAAATCATCAGATCTTGATCGTGGATCGCGCTACTTTAAAAACTGAGATTGTAAATCTATAGTCTGGATCTCTTCTTACTCTCTGCCGATACAACAACCAAGACTCCCAAAACAATTATCGCGCCACCAATTGCATAGTTGAATGTAATTACCTCATCCAGAAATATCGCTCCCAAAGCAACGGCGATGATTGGATTTACATACGCATAGGTAGCGGTAAGGGAAACGGGAGCATTGGATACCAGCCAGAGGTAAGCACTGTAAGCAATGATTGAGCCAAAGAGAACCAGATAACCAAACCACAGCCAGGACCAGGCCGAGGCATCAAAAAAGTCTGCCAAAGTCTCGCCATTTATGAAACCAGCAATTGTTAGCGAAACCCCTCCAGCCAACATCTCATAAGCGGTGAAAACTAGGGCGTTCTCAGGTAGCGGAAACCGCGGTGCCAAATAAGTGCCCAAGGCCCAACCAATGTTTCCAATCAAAACCAAAAACATAAAGAAGATAACTGTTGAGGAGCTCTCTCCGCTAACAGCTTTCACACTTCCCGGCTTTAAAAGCAAGGCCACACCCAAGAATCCAATAATCAATCCCAGCCAACTAGTACGCGAAGGTCTCTCCCCTGAGATTGTTCGAAAGATTGCTATCCAAAGAGGTAATGCTGCAATTATTAAAGCGACAATGCCCGACGGAACATGTTTTTCTGCCACGGCAACATTTCCAAGCCCAAAGCCAAGTAATACAAAACCCATGACCGTAGAGGTCAAGACTTGAGGCCCGGGAATATTTATCTCACTCCACCCTTTTGTCAAAAAGATAAAAACAAAAAGAAGAAAACCAGCTAACAAAAATCTTATTCCCATGCCCAGCAGAGGCGGCATAGTTTCAATTACATATGCAATAGCAAAATAGGTTGAGCCCCAAATAACGTAGACAGTCCAAAGTGCTATCCAGGTCAATTTGGATTTGGATAGCTGTGGCACTGTTGGATTCTACTCGTGCTTCGTCATCTTCCCAATGAAAAAACTAGTAGGGTTTGCCAGTTATGTCAGCCACTCCTTTTGACCATTTACCGGTACCAGATCCCGGACAACCCGATTTACGTTCGGTACCAAAATTTCTATGGTGGGTCGGTGTTAGGCAACGCAAAATAGTTTTGACTGGAACATTTTTCGGCATCATAAATCTGCTTTGTGTCGCTTTGATGCCTGGGGTTTTAGGGCGGGGAATTCAAGCTATCGCAGATGAGAGCTCATCAGAGTTGCAAAAAGCAGTGGTAAGCGCCCTAGCAATAGGTTTACTTCAGGCTGCAGCTGGAATTCTAAGACATCGTAGAGCTGTGGGAAGTTGGATCTCCGCCGCAACTCGATTACAGCAACTTGTGGCTCGCAAGGCGGTAGATCTTGGAGCAGATTTGCCGCGTTTGGTTTCTACTGGAGAAGTCTCAGCAATCAATTCAAATGATGTAGAACGTGTTGCTCGCGTTTACGATCTGATTCCTCGCCTTAGTGGTGCCTTGGTTTCTTTTTTTGTAGTTTCTATTTTGCTAATTAACTCCTCTCCGACATTAGGTCTGCTGGTAATAATTGGCGTTCCGCTTTTAGGTCTGGCAATTGGCCCAATTATCAAACCTTTGCAAAGTAGAGAATCTGCCCAAAGAGAGAAACTCTCTGAATCTTCTGGGCTGGCCGCTGACACTGTGGCGGGGCTACGTATCTTGCGGGGTATCGGCGGCGAAGAGACCTTCCTAAAGCGTTTTCAAAACGCTTCACAAAATGTTCGTGCAGCTGCGGTCCGAACCGCAAAAATGCGGGCCCTCCTAGATGGACTTCAGGTAATTCTCCCTGGCTCTCTAGTGGTTGGTGTTATCTGGGTCGGCGGAAATCTGGTAAGTCGCGGAGATTTAAAAGTTGGCGAACTTCTTGCCTTTTATGGTTATAGCGCCTTTCTGATGATTCCTCTGCAAATACTTACTGAATCAGCTCAGCGGCTTACTTCGGGTGTGGTAGCTGCTCGACGAGTTATGAAACTTTTAAGAGTTGAGAATCTTCAGAGTCACGGCAACTCTAAGTTTCCTGATTCATTCAATAAATTGACTGACCTAAAATCTGGATTGACAATCTCTCCTCATCAATTTGTTGGAGTAGTTTGCGATAACTCGTTGACGGCAGATGAGCTGGTCGATCGGCTTGGAGGCTATTTAGAATCCGACCAGGTATTCGTAGATCACACGCCATTTTCTGAGATCCTTCGAGACCAAATTCGGAGCCATATTTACGCCCAAGAAAAAGAGCCGGCGATTCTGTCGGGAACAATTTCAACCTTATTTAGCGTGAAAAACTCGGGTCGTATCAGCATGGAGCAAGCTATTGAAGCGGCCTCTGCAGCAGACATTTTGGATTCGCTCGAGGGAGATGGATACAACGCTGAAGTTGTAGAGCGGGGTCGCACCCTCTCCGGAGGTCAGCGCCAAAGATTGGCTCTAGCTCGCACCATTTTCGTTGATGCTCCAATAGTTGTACTCGATGACCCGACCAGTGCGGTAGATGCGCACACTGAATCTCGTATCGCATCAAGGTTGAAGCAGATTCGCGGTGCGCAAACTACAGTTGTATTTACAACCAGTCCGCTTTTACTAGATCACACGGATCATGTTGTCATGATTTCTGAGGGTCGAGTTGCAGCAGTTGGGAACCACTTTGATCTACTTAAACAAAACGACGAATACAAAAGATTGGTGGTGCGTGGAGAATGAAATGGCATAAACCACCCCGACCTACAGATGAAAGCGCGCTGCCAACTACCGCCTATTCTGCTCCCCCTAAAGACACATCTCGACTAGGGAAAAGTTTTGGATTAGAAAAATCATCTAATCGATTACCGATTGCGAGTGAAGCAACCGTTAATTCTCATATGTGGAACCTGTTGTGGAGCCACAAAGCTGGATTTCTTTGGGTTGCAGTTCTGCAACTGCTGACAACTTCGGCAGCCCTAATACCACCTCGAGCATTTGGCGGATTATTAGAGAATCTAAAAAATCGCCCGGATGCTACTCAGGTTAAAAATACTGTTTACATTGTTATTGCGGCATTACTTCTGCAATCAATATTTGTTTACTTCACAAAGGTTCGAGCATCCATTCTGGGCGAGTTTGTTCTATCAGCTCTAAGAGAAAGATTTGTCTCGCGAGTAGTTGAGCTCCCACCAAATGTTGTCGAACGGGCTGGCGCGGGCGAACTTCTGACTCGCACGACCACCGATATCGATCACATAACCTGGGCGGTCCGGGATGCTGTTCCCGTTATTACAATCTGCCTAGTCTCAATTTTCGGAATTTCTACCGCTATTGCCCTCACCGCACCGCTATTCCTGACCGCGGTTTTCATCGGAATTCCCTTTGTTTTCGCGGCTACGCGCTGGTATCTGCGCCGATCCCCTCAGGCTTATCGAGTCGAATCATCCTCGTACGCCATTGTTAACTCGGTGCTAGTAGAGACCGCAGAATCTGGTCGCACGATTGATGCGCTTAGACTTGGAGAGCAGCGAGTAAATCGCACCGATGCATCCATTAGCCGTTGGGTTGAATGGGAGCGTTATACATTGAGATTGCGCTCCCGTTGGTTCCCAGTCGTTGAAATTAATTACATACTTCCTGTCTCTGCCGCATTAATGATGGGTGCTTATTTCTATAACCGAGATATGGCATCTATCGCAACAATCACCGCAGGAATTCTCTATGCGCAAATGCTCGCTGGCCCGATTGAGGCCATGTTGTGGTGGATTGATGAGTTGCAAACTGGAAAAGCATCTTTGTCTCGTCTACTCGGCATTCATGAGGTCGAAGATCGCGAGATTCGTGATGGCTCACCTGCTGGACGAGATATAGCTGGAGAAAAAGTTCGTTATGGTTATCGATCTGGAAAAGATGTTTTGAAAGATATTTCTTTCATGATTGAGCCCGGAACCAAATTAGCGATTGTTGGCCCATCAGGCGCAGGTAAATCAACTCTGGGAAGGTTGTTAGCAGGAGTACAACCGCCTAATCAAGGTCGCATAACTGTTGGCGGTGCTGAGATTGGTTATATGCCAGTGGAGCAAGCAAGAACTGAGGTTGCTTTAGTAACCCAAGAGCACCATGTATTTGTAGGAACCCTTCGCGACAACATAACCTTGGCAAAGCCTGAAGCCAGTGATGAAGAGGTATGGCAAGCATTGCGCGCGGTGGATGCAGAGCCGTGGGCAAAAGATTTAGAAAAAGGTTTAGAAACTGTGGTGGGTAGCGGTGGTCTCCGTTTGCTTCCCGCCCAAGCTCAGCAGTTAGCACTTTCCAGATTGGTGTTAGCTGATCCACATACCTTGATTTTGGATGAAGCCACATCCCTACTTGATCAACAAGCCGCCAAGCATCTAGAGGCCTCTCTCGGTGCCGTCCTACAGGGTCGTACCGTGATTGCGATTGCACATCGGCTACAGACCGCCCATGACGCGGACCTAATCGCAGTTGTCGAAGATGGAGTTATCGCGGAATGGGGTTCTCACGAGGATTTGTTGTCTGCGGGTGGCGCTTATGCCGAGTTGTGGCGCTCCTGGAGGGATGAAAGTTAACTTTTTGCAATAAAGGTGCATTTGCAAATGATTTGCAATAACATTGAGCTATGCACATCCCGGATGGTTTTATCGATATCCCAACCTCAGCCTCTTTTGGATTGCTGGCCGTTGCTGGTACCGCCGTGGCCTTGAAAAAAGCTCGCACAGAGCTCGACGATCGCACCGCCCCCATGGCCGGACTAACCGCAGTCTTCATCTTTGCAGTTCAAATGCTGAACTTTCCAGTCGCGGCTGGAACTAGTGGTCATCTATTAGGTGGTGCCCTTGCGACGGTTCTAGTTGGTCCCTACGCAGCATCGCTTGCCGTAACTGTTGTGTTGGGTGTGCAAGCGCTGCTCTTCGCAGATGGCGGATTATCTGCTCTTGGTCTGAACATATTCAACCTAAGCATTATCGCGGTACTAGTCAGCCATTTGGTTTTTGTATTTGCAAAGAAAGTTATGCCCAAGAACCGTGGTTCGATTCCGATTGCTGCCGCCATCGCAGCCTTAATCTCCGTACCGATTTCAGCTAGTGCATTTGCCTTGCAATATGCCGTTGGCGGAACAGGAACCGCTCCTGCTTCAACTGTTTTTGCCGCCATGTTCTCTACTCATATTTTGATCGGTATTGGAGAAGCGCTAATTACCATGGTGACGGTTTCAGCCATTATCTCAACCCGCTCCGATTTGGTTTATGGCTGGAGACAGGAACGGGTTACTCTGGAGGTAAAAAAGGTATGAGCGAGAATCAGAGTTCTTTGAAAAAATTCTATTTTGGATTCTTCATCGCTGCTGCTTTTTTGGCCGGTGGAGTTTCTTATTACGCCTCTTCACATCCAGATGGGTTGGAAAAAGTTGCTGAAGATAAAGGCTTTTTAGAGACCGCTAAGGATTCTGCGGTTGCAAACTCTCCTCTTGCTGATTACGGAGTTGCTGGTCTTGATAATGAAAGACTTAGTGTTGGGCTAAGCGGACTAATTGGCGTCGCCATCACAGCGCTTGTAGGTGTACTTCTCTTTAATCTCCTAAAAAAGAAGTCTTAATCATCGCCGCTAAAGCACATCATCACGGACATGATGTAGGTGAACGTCTTTACATACATCGTCACACCTTTATCCATGACCTATCTCCCCATGTAAAGCTTATTTCAGCTTTATTTTTCATAATTGTTGCGGTTGGAACACCAATAACCCGCTACCCGGCCTACCTTGGTTTTTTCGCCCTGATATTCCTGACTATTTGGCTGGCAAAACTCCCAATCAAAACCGTTCTGCTCCGCTCTCTGATTGAGATTCCCTTCGTACTATTCGCATTCTTGATGCCTTTTTTTGGAACTGGAAAAAGTTACGAAATTCTTGGTTTTACGATCTACGAGTCGGGCGTTTTGGCGGGGTTAGGAATTATCGCCAAAGGCACTCTCGGAATTCTCACCGCAATACTTCTCTCCTCAACAACCACTGCGCGGGAGTTGCTTCACGGTTTGGAGCGTCTAAGGATTCCTACTCTAATTATTCAAATCGCCACGTTTATGTTGCGATACATGAATGTAGTAAATGATGAAATGGAACGGATGAGAATTGCAAGAGCTTCCAGAGGTTTTGAGGCAACAGGAGTTAAGCATTGGAAAGTGTTGGGCCATTCGGCGGGGGCATTGTTTATTCGATCTTATGAGCGAGGAGAAAGGGTTCACTTGGCCATGATCTCCAGAGGTTATCAAGGTCTTATGCCCCAGGAATCAAATGTTAAAACTAGCGGTACAGAACTGCTCCAAGGTCTGGCACTTCCCATATTGGCATCAATCATCTCCATCACTACTTTGGCGATAGGACGGTAAATGAGCGAATTAAGTCTGCAGGTAAAGGACCTGGCATATGCATATCCAGATGGCCATCAAGCTTTGTTCGGCGTAAACCTTGATCTGCGTCGTGGAGAGAAGGTCGCTTTGCTTGGTCCCAATGGAGCCGGCAAAACTACATTGGTCATGCATCTGAATGGAATTATTCCGACTATGCAAGGAACCGTCAGCGTTGCTGGTCAAGTTGTTGCCTCCGACAACAAAGCACAACTGACCGAGATTAGACATAAAGTTGGCATTGTTTTTCAAGATCCTGATGATCAACTCTTTATGCCTACAGTGGGCGAAGATGTCGCATTTGGGCCGTATAACGCTGGGTTGCGCGGCACGGAACTAGAAATCGCGGTCAAGACAGCTCTAGAGCTTGTCGGTATGTATGAGTTTCTTGATCGCCCTCCGCATCATCTTTCTTTCGGACAAAGAAGGCGC
>Ga0129336_10000725_pt1 | contig 19519 bp, 13 predicted proteins | sample CPB6_02_DNA_FD_96878 | JGI IMG/M metagenome (GOLD analysis project Ga0129336, IMG submission 96878) | Freshwater to marine salinity gradient microbial communities from Chesapeake Bay, USA - CPBay_Sum_0.6_0.2_DNA | ecosystem: Environmental > Aquatic > Marine > Coastal | place: USA: Chesapeake... | reverse complement strand
TGCTTCGAAAATTTGAGGAAAAAGCCGGTCAGCTTTACGGAATGCAGAAAATACGTGGGTTTTGCCACTTGTACATTGGTCAAGAAGCGTTGGCCGCAGGCTGCATGACTGCTACAAAACAAGAGGATCCATACATCACTGCTTACAGAGATCATGGACTCGCTTTGGCGAAAGGAATTTCTGCCAATGCCTGTATGGCTGAACTCTATGGCAAAGCAACAGGGTGTTCAAAGGGGAAGGGTGGGAGCATGCACTTTTTTGGGAAAAATGAATATTTCTTTGGTGGACACGGTATTGTAGGCGCTCAGATTGGTACAGGAGCTGGATTGGCATTTGCTGAACAATACAGAGGGACTGACAATGTTTGTTTGACTTTTTTTGGTGACGGTGCAGCACGTCAGGGTATGTTGCATGAAACATTCAACCTGGCGATGCTTTGGAAACTCCCCGTGATTTTTATTTGCGAGAACAACAATTATGCAATGGGTACCTCAGTGGCCAGAACATCCAATGTAACGGATATTTATAAACTGGCTGACGCATATGATATGCCTGGTGATAAAGTAGATGGGATGAGCCCAGAAGCAGTGCATGAAGCAGTTGCAAGAGCTGTCAAGCGTGCAAGAGAGGGTGGCGGACCCACTTTGTTGGAAATGAAGACATACAGATACAAGGGTCATTCTATGAGTGATCCTCAAAAATACCGCAGCAAGGAAGAAGTTGAAGAATACAAAGAGAAAGATCCTATTGAAGTTACCAAGGCTAAATTACTCGGTGATTTCAATGTAGCCCCTTCAGTAATTGAAGCGATTGATGAAAAAGTAAAATCTGTGGTTGATGAGTGTGTTAGATTTGCAGAAGAGAGTCCATGGCCAGATGACAATGAGTTATTGAAAGACGTTTATCAGCAGGAAGATTATCCATTTATAGTAGACTAAAAAAAATCAAATGTCAGATAAAGCAAAAGTTGAAAAACACGAAGAAGAAACCATTTCACAAGGAAGTGGTTTTTGGCAAAAGAATTCAAAGATCATTATTGGTGCAGCCGTTGTTGTCATTGCTTCCATTGGTGGCTATCTTGGCTATAAGAACTTTATCCAATTGCCGAATGAGCAGAAGGCAAGTGAGGAATTGTTTTTTGCTGAATCGAATTTCAGAAAAGATTCCTTCAACATCGCACTGAACGGCGCACAAGGAAAAGCAGGTTTTCTCAAGGTAATATCAAAATACGGGAGTACTGCTGCCGGCAATATAGCACATCTCTATGCTGGGGAGTGTTACATGCAATTGGGTGAATTTCAAAAAGCCGTCCAACATTTGGAAGATTTCAATCCAGGTGCTGCAACACAAGTGGAGGCCAAAGTAACAGGATTGCTTGGCGATGCATATGCTGAATTAAAGAAGAACAACGAAGCAATTGATTTATATGCCAAAGCTGGTTCTTTGTTTCCAGAAGATCAGTCCATCTCTTCAGAGTATTTGTTCAGAGGAGCCTTGCTTGCTGAAATCAGTGGTAAAACAGAAAAGGCTATTGAATTGTATCAGCAAATCAAGGATAAATATCCCAGGACTGACAAAGGATTCGTGGTAGATAAATACCTTGCACGTCTTGGTGTTGTTAAATAAATGAACGTCCACGTTTTCATACCCTGTTTCATTGATCAGTTGTTTCCAAGTGCCGGATTCAATACCATCAAAGTTCTTGAAAAAGCTGGATGCAATGTCCAATACAATCCCAAGCAAACATGCTGCGGACAACCAGCTTTCAATGCTGGATATTGGGGGGAATCCAAAGAAGTTTGCAATAAATTCATCCAAGATTTTCAGGATGCTGCTTACATTGTAATGCCAAGTGCTTCTTGCGCTGGCTTTGTTAAAAATTATTACAGTAAAATTTATGACAATGCTCCCAACCAAAAGGATATCAGAGAAGTTCAATCACGTGTTTATGAACTGAGTGATTTTCTGGTCAACCAATTGCAGATAGATGACCTGGGTGCTGTATTCAATGGCAAAGTGGCTTACCATGATTCCTGTGCTGCCTTGAGGGAATGCAAACTGAAAAAAGAGCCGAAACAATTGTTGTCCAAAGTGAAGGGATTGGAATTGGTAGAAATAAATGACAATGAGACCTGTTGCGGGTTTGGTGGTACTTTTTCTGTGAAATTTGAAGGAATTTCAACTGCCATGGGTGAACAAAAAGTCAACAATGTTGTAGATACAAAAGCTGATTACCTCGTATCTACCGACATGAGTTGTTTGATGCATTTAGATGGCATCATTCAGAAAAAGGGACTCCATATCAAAAGCCTTCATTTGGCAGATATCTTGGCCAGCGGTTATTAATTTTTATATGGCATATTGGTTGATCAAATCTGAGCCTTTCAAGTATTCTTGGGATCAATTTGTAAAAGACGGTTCTACTTTTTGGGATGGCGTACGCAATTATGCTGCCAGAAACAACCTTCGCTCCATGAAAAAGGGAGACCTTGCTTTTTTTTACCACAGCAATGAAGGATTGGAAATAGTAGGCATCGCCAAGGTCATCAAAGAATCTTACCAGGATCCCACTACCGATGAAACAGCCTGGTTGGCGGTTGATTTTAAACCTCAAAAGAAATTAAAAAAATCAGTTTCACTTGCTCAGATTAAGGCTGAAAAGACACTTGCAAACATGGCATTGCTTCGTTTTGGAAGGCTTTCTGTCCAACCTGTTTTGGAGACAGAGTGGAAGATTGTCATGAAAATGGCAGGAGAGTCTGCTGCTTAATTTTTCTCCTCATTTTTATCTTCTGAAATACTTGATTTTATTGAGTTTTACACAATTTTTAGTGGATAAATCTTGCCCCCTTTTTTATTGATTTTAACCCTTAAAATGAGTAAATTTGTTGGTAACATTTTATTACTAACCAGCCCCATGTAACCATCAATGGAAGATCAACTCATACCTGACCAAACCAACGATAACAACAGGATTATTCCCATCAATATTGAGGAGCAAATGAAGTCAGCCTACATCGACTACTCAATGAGTGTCATTGTAGGTAGAGCCCTTCCCGATGCAAGAGATGGATTGAAGCCTGTACATCGCAGAATTCTCTTTGCCATGAATGAACTTGGCATGGACTATAACAAGCCCACCAGAAAATGTGCCAGAATAGTGGGTGAGGTTCTTGGTAAGTATCATCCTCATGGTGATACTGCAGTGTACGACTCTTTGGTGAGAATGGGACAGGAATGGAACACACGGTATCCTACCATCGACAAACAGGGAAATTTTGGTTCACCCGATGGAGAAGGCCCTGCGGCCATGCGTTATACGGAGGCAAGATTGCAGCGAATGGCTGGATTCATGATGGATGATATTGACAAGGAGACAGTTGATTTTCAATACAATTTTGATGACTCTTTGGAAGAGCCGACTGTGCTGCCAACCAGGATTCCACATCTGCTGATCAATGGAAGCAGTGGCATTGCAGTAGGTATGGCGACCAATATGCTCCCACACAATCTCACAGAGGCCATCGATGGTTGTATAGCATATATAGACAACAGAGATATCACCATTGAAGAAATGATGCAACATGTGAAAGCACCTGATTTTCCGGGTGGGGGTGTGATTTATGGCATGGAAGGTGTTAAATCTGCCATGCATACAGGAAGAGGCAGGGTAGTGTTGAGAGGGAAAGTTTCGATTGAAGCAAAAGCCAATGGCAGAGAACAGATCATCATAACAGAAGTGCCTTATCAAGTCAGTCGAGATGCTCTGACTGCTCGCATTGGTCAGCTTGTAATAGAAAAACAAATTGATGGCATTACACATGTCAACAATGAATCAAATGAAAACGAAGGGACAAGAATTGTCATTGACATCAGAAAAGATGCCGTTGCCGGAGTAATCGTAAATCAACTGTACAAATTCACTGATTTACAAACCTCTTATGGCATCAACAATGTAGCACTTGTAAAAGGTCGTCCGAGAATACTCAATCTGAAAGACCTGATATCAACATTCATTGAATTCCGTCATGATGTTGTTGTTCGAAGAGCACAATACCAGTTAAAAGAGGCAGAGAAAAAAGCACATATTTTACAGGGATACCTCATTGCGTTGGATAATTTGGATGCAGTGATCGAATTGATCAGAAAAGCTGCAAATCCCGAGATTGCCAAAGAGGGTTTGATGTCTAGTTTTGGGATGAGCGAAATACAGGCAAAGGCTGTTCTTGAATTGAGATTGCAGCGACTCACAGGAATGGAGATTGAAAAAATTCGTGAAGAGTTCAATGAAATCATGAAATTGATTGCTGGTCTCAAAGAGTTGCTGTCGAATGAAGGAATGAGATACGACTTGATCAAATCTGAATTGATTGAAGTCAAGGACAAATTTGGAGATGAGCGCCGTACTGAAATCACTTACCTCGACAACGAAGTAAGGATGGAAGATCTAATCAAGGAAGAAGATGTGGTTATCACTGTTTCACACCTGGGTTATGTAAAGCGTACATCTGCCGATGAGTACCGTGCTCAGAAAAGAGGTGGAAGAGGTTCTATTGGTGGAAAAACCAGAGAAGAAGATTATATAGAACATTTGTTTGTCGCATCCACTCACCATACATTGCTTTTCTTCACAGAGAAAGGCAGGTGTTACTGGTTGAAGGTTTATGAAATACCAGAAGGAGAGAAGCAAAGCAAAGGCAGGGCCATCCAAAATTTAATGCAGTTGCCAACAGATGATAAGATCAGGGCTATCATTGATGTCAAAAATTTACAGGACGAAGAATTTGTGAACAATCATTTCATCGTGCTCTGCACCAAGCAAGGCATTATAAAGAAAACAGAGTTGGCAGATTTCAGTCGTCCACGTGCCACAGGTGTGAATGCCATCACTATCGTGGAAGGAGACCAACTGTTGGATGCAAAAATGACCGACGGAAAATCTGAGGTCATGCTTGCGGTTAAATCTGGCAGGGCCATTCGATTCCCTGAAGAAAAAGTAAGACCAACTGGAAGGGGAGCGATCGGTGTTGCCGGCATCGAAGTGGATGATGCCAATGATGAAGTTGTTGGGATGATCTGTGTGCATGCAGACGACAAATCAAGAACGGTCTTGGTTGTATCTGAAAAAGGATATGGGAAAAGAACACAGGTCGAAGAATATAGAGTTACCAATAGGGGTGGAAAAGGAGTCAAGACCATCAACGTTACAGAAAAAACAGGTAATTTGGTTGGCATCTTGGATGTGATTGAATCTGAAGATCTGATGATCACTTGTGAGTCCGGTGTCACCATCAGAATGAAGATTGCTGAAATCAGTGAGCAGGGCAGGGCTACGCAGGGCGTTAAATTGATCAAATTGGATGATGATGATGCCATTGCTGCCATCACCACATTGAATGAGGTTGTTGTAGAGGATGAAAATCAAGTTGAAAACAACAATGAAACACCACCAACTGAAACAAACTAAAATTCCTAACAAAACAACAAAAATGAAAAAAATCCTCTTTTCGGTTTTCTCTTTGTTTGCATTGTTGATGGCAAACGGACAAAACTTAACCAAGGTCAAGGATGCGATCACTGCCAAAAAGTACGCAGAAGCCAATACCCAATTGGATGAAATGATCAGCAATCCCAAATTCCAAAAAAATGCTGATCTATTCTATTTGAAAGGAAAAATTTTCAGTGAAATAGCTGCCGATACCACCCTGGCTAAAAATTACCCCAATGCTGTTGAAACATCTCTGGAGAATTTCAAGAAAGCAGCATCCATGGATAACACCAAGTTTACAATGGCTGTTACATTAGAAGGGGCGCAGGCCTTATTCAATATTTATGCGGTTCCTTATAACAAAGGTGTTAAAGAGCTGGATGCAAAAGAGTATGACAAATCATTGAAGTTGCTTCAATTGGCTGATATGTCAGGAAGATTCATATTTGAAAGAGGACTTGGATTGTCTCCACTCGACACCAACCTTACTTTTTATACAGGTTTTGCTGCTTTATTGGCTACGAAAGAAGACCTGGCAGCTGAATATTTTACCAAGTTGGCCAATATCAATATTGCTGAAAAAGGATTTGAGGATGTATACAAGAACCTCATGATCTATCATTTCAACAAGAACAATATTGTTGAATTTGAAAAATACCGTACACTGGGTCTCAAATTGTATCCAAAAGAAGAATATTTCACCTATGATGAGGTAATGTTCATCAATGATATGAGGGATAAAGAAGAGAGAATGAAGAGAATCGAAGCCAAGGTCGCAAGTGATCCCACCAACATCGATGCGCTTTCCATTCTAACTGAAATATTATTCGAGCGTTTATTTGATATAGAAAATCCTTTCTACAAAACCGAAGCAGATTACGATGCAGCTGAGGCAAAATTGGTAGGGTTGTACAATCAAATGGCAGCTGCACGACCAGAAGATGGCCTTATGCCCTTCAACGCTGGTGTAGTTTATGTAAACAAGGCATTTGAAATGAACAATAGGATTTCTGATATCAACGATAAAATCAGAAAATTTAATGACAGCCAAAAACCTGATAAGACTGGCAAAATACCGCCGCCGCCAAAAGAACTAACTACCCAAAGGGAAGAAATCCGCTCCAAACAATTGGCCTCATATGACAAGGGTTTGCCTTACTTAATAAAAGCTCAACCTATGTTAGAAAAGAAATTATCAGACAAGAATGTTGCACAGACCTATAAAAAATTGATCAGTATCTTGATTGATATTTATTCATCCAAAAGGCAACTATCCAAATTGCCAGCTGACAAAGCAAAATTTGAAGCAGAGGAGAACAAATGGAATAAAGAATATGATCGCGTAAGCAATATTCACTAAGAAGTTAAACCTCATCCTTACGATGGGGTTTATTCTTGTTATATCTACTTAACATAATATAAATTATAAGAAATAAATCTGATTTTCTGAATCATTGAATTTACAGTATATTGAATATCAATTGGTTTATATGAAAAGAAGATCCTTTATCCGGAATGGACTTTTAGCCGGAACAACCATTACAAGTCTTTCAAATGACCTAGCCAATCAGCAAATGCTATCAAAACCCTTGATCGTTTCTACCTGGGATTTTGGCAGATTTGCCAATGCTGAAGGCTGGAAAGTGTTGGCTTCAAATGGACATGCGTTGGATGCCATTGAACAGGCTGCCCGGGTTACTGAGGCTGATGAGTCCAATAAAACGGTTGGATATGGCGGATACCCTGACCGTGACGGCCGCGTTACGCTCGACGCCTGCATTATGGATGATGGCGGCAATTGCGGCTCTGTAATGGCCCTGGAACATATCAAACATCCCATTTCTGTGGCGCGTAAAGTCATGGAAAAGACTCCACATATCATCCTCGTGGGTGATGGAGCCCTTCAATTTGCCCTTGAAAATGGATATAAAAAGGAAAATTTGCTGACACCTGACAGCAAAAAAGCCTGGGAAGATTGGTTGAAAAATTCTAAATACGAACCCGTTATAAATATTGAAAATCAATTGTATAAGAAGCAAGACAATAGCTTTGCTTTAGGTGGAATCAACAACCATGATACAATTGGATTGTTGGCTTTGGATGCATCCGGTCGCCTCAGTGGAGGATGCACCACCAGCGGCATGGCTTTTAAAATGCATGGAAGGGTTGGCGACTCCCCTGTTATTGGCGCTGGACTTTTTGTCGACGGTGAAGTGGGTGCAGCAACTGCGACTGGAGTTGGAGAAGAAGTCATCCGTTGTGTTGGTTCTCACAGTGTGGTTGAATACATCAGAAGTGGATTGACTCCAAAAGAAGCATGCATGAAAATGGTGGAAAGAATCGCCAAAAGAGATTTGCAAAAAGCTAAAACATTGCAAATTGGATTTCTAGCCATAGATAAACTTGGCAATGTGGGTGCTTATGCCATGCAAAAGGGATTTAGCTATTCCCTGAAATCCTCTTCTGAAGAAAAAGTAATTGCAGTAGAAAGCTATTTTGATTGATATGTCATTTGAATTGGAAGTCATAGCCTTTGATCTTGCATCCTGCATCATAGCAGAAAATGCAGGTGCTCACCGCATAGAACTTTGCGCCAATCCGCAAGAGGGCGGCACTACCCCATCCTATGGAATGATCCGCATGGCCAGAAAAGTAACATCCATTCAGCTCTTTCCTATCATTCGTCCACGCGGTGGTGATTTTCTATATGACAATACTGAATTCCTTTCCATGATCGAAGATATTAAGATTGCCAGTCAGGAAGGATGTGATGGAGTAGTGATTGGAATGTTGCAAAAAGATGGTTCCATTGATGTCGATGCATGTCATGAACTGATGCATCATACAAATGGAATGGAAGTCACATTTCACAGGGCATTTGATCGGGTGGCAGATCAGGAAAAATCTTTAGAAGATGCGATCCAGCTTGGATGCAAAAGAATTCTTACCTCAGGTGGTTTCCCATCAGCCATGGAAGGGAAAGATCAACTTCGACAACTTATTTCACTTGCCGGCAATCGAATTAATATTATGGTCGGATCAGGTGTAAAGTCAAGCAATATCAAGGAGATTCATAGAATTACAAAAGCTACCTCCTTTCACGCCTCTGCCAGAAAAAATATCGCTTCACATATGAAATACCTGCATCCGTCTATGAAAGAGCAACTCGACAAAATAAGCATCGATGAGCATGAAGTGCGGTCACTTCGTAAAACTTTGGATGAGATTTTCGTTTAATTTTAAACAACGATGCCCATTCATTTTAAATCTCCCGTATTCCTTAGCATTTCCATCGCGACTTCATTGTCGCTCGTATATTTCTTATTTCTGCATCAACCCCAGGTTGATTACAATGCAGATGTCAAACCGATTTTGAATCAGAAATGCATTTCCTGTCATGGTGGTGTAAAGAAAAAGGGTGGATTCAGTTTGCTGTTTCAGGAGGAAGCATTGTCCCCTACTGAATCTGGTAAACCTGCTATCATAGCGGGTGATGCACAAAACAGCGAAATGATCAAACGCTTGTATGCAAAAGATCTGGATGAGAGAATGCCTTATCACGAAGGAGAATTGAGTGATGAAGAAAAAAAGATTTTGGAGCGCTGGATTGATCAGGGAGCAAAGTTTTCTACACACTGGGCTTATTTACCTGTTCAAAAAACAACAGTTCCATCCGGTGGATTTTTTGCATTCATCAACAAGAAAGATGGTACTGAAATCGATCGATTCATTGACCAAGAATTGGATGAAGTTGGATTGAATAGATCCAATGAGGCGGATAAAAAAACATTGTTGCGAAGGGTTGCACTTGATTTGATTGGCATGCCTGCTCCCAGCCAAATTCAACAATCCTTTTTAAATGACAGTTCTGTGCATGCATATGAAATATTGGTCGACAGTCTTTTACAGTTACCTGCATATGGGGAGCGATGGACTGCGATGTGGATGGATTTGGCAAGGTATGCGGATAGCAAAGGCTATGAACGCGATTACATTCGCTCCATATTTCGCTACCGTGATTGGTTGATCAATGCATTCAATCAGGATAAACCTTATGATCATTTTATAACCGAACAATTGGCTGGAGACTTACTGCCCAATCCATCAGACGAACAATTTCTGGCTACAGCCTTTCATAGAAATACCATGAACAATGATGAAGGGGGTACCGATAACGAAGAATTCCGAACTGCTGCTATCATTGATCGTGTGAATACAACATGGGAAACACTGCTGGGCACAAGTTTTGCATGCGTACAATGCCATAGCCATCCTTATGATCCATTTCGACATGAAGAATATTACTCCTTCATGGCTTTCTTCAATAATTCACGAGATGAGGACACCTATGATGAATATCCCCTGCTCAGGGAATTTAGGAACAACAGCATACCGCAATATGATTCTGTAATAACCTGGCTTCAAACCAAGGCAGATCCCTCAACCAAAAACTTTTACAAAACTCTTGTCAAGACTGGACAACAGTGCATCAACAGCCTGACAGCAGATTCTCTCACAAATGCTGCCTTGGAGGATACAAAGTTTCTTCGCATGAGAAAAAATGCATGGGCAAGAATCAAGTCGGTTGGCCTGACAGATAAACAAGTTTTATACATTCGTTTTCGATCATCTGTAAAAAGTGGTCAACTTGATTTCTATGTTGGATCGGGAAGCTCTAAGCCTTTTGCATCAACACAAATAAAACAAACCAAAGATGGATGGACCTTGATATCCATTCCGATTAAACAAAAATTGAATGGGCGTCATGACATTTTAATACATTTTGACAGTCCTCTATTAAAAAATGAAAACGAAAACGGCCCAGTCTTTGATTGGTTCTGTTTCGCACCTGCTTTTCCTGGTGCCAATGATCCTTCTTTCCTTACATATTTTCAAACATTTGTGTCACTGCTCAACCGTCCGGATGCTGAGCTGACCCCTATTATGATGGATAATCCATCCGATTTAAAACGCAATACCTATGTATTTGAAAGGGGAAACTGGTTGCTGAAAACGAAATTGGTGGAAGCTGGTATTCCTTCCATTTTCAATCCGCAACAAAAACAATATAGAAACCGACTTGATTTGGCAAGATGGATGACGGATAAACAAAATCCATTGACCTCCAGAACCATGGTCAATCGTTTATGGGAACAACTGTTTGGACAAGGCATAGTGGAAACATTGGAAGATTTTGGTTCACAGGGAGCGCTCCCCTCGCATCAGCAGCTGCTTGATTATCTATCCTACCAATTCATGCATGAAGACCAATGGAGCATCAAAAAAACTTTGAAAAGAATGGTGATGTCAGCAACTTACAGACAATCATCCATCGTTGATAAAAAAACGATTGAAAAGGATCCGCTCAATAAATTCTATGCCCGTGCACCTCGTGTAAGATTGTCGGCAGAACAAATCAGGGATCAGGCATTGGTCATCTGTGGTGCATACAGCAACAAAATGTTTGGTCCAAGTGTCATGCCATATCAACCGGATGGCATATGGGCTTCTCCATACGATGGGAGGACTTGGGAGCAAAGCAAGGGGGAAGATTTGTACCGTAGAGCAATTTATACTTATTGGAAAAGAACAGGACCCTATCCTACACAAATCAATTTTGATGGAACTGCAAGAGAGGTGTGTGTGAGCAGACGCATAAGAACCAATACACCTTTACAGGCATTGAATCTTTTAAATGACAGTACCTATTGGGACTTGTCCGTAAAATTTGCTCAAAATATAATCAGCAAGTATCCAACAAATTTGGAGAAAGGAATTGTTCACGCATACGAGACAGCTGTGGGAAATGCTCCGGATCCTTCTAAAGTGAAATTCTTGAAGCAATTGTATTGGACATCTTTTCAATCCATTCAAAATAATCCCGAGAAAACAAATGCAATGCTAAATGATTCGAGCCTCCATAAAACACATGCACTTGCTGCGATGGCTATTACTGCCAATGCTATTTTGAACCTGGATGAAGTAATTACCAAAAATTAGCTGTCTATGAAGAAATTACCTATCCATCAAGAAGCAAAAAAACTGGAGTTAGAATTCCATACCCGCAGACATTTTCTACAGCAATGCAGAACAGGAATGGGAATGCTGGCATTGGGCTCATTGTTGGACGGGTGTAATTTTTTTGGAGGAGACATGGGAAATCATTCAATCTCACATGCAAATCCACTTGCTGCAAAAGCTTCTCCTCTGCCAGGTAAAGCAAAATCTGTCATTTTCCTTCACATGGCTGGTGCACCCTCCCAATTAGAGATGTTTGATTACAAACCTGCTTTGCAAAAAATGGATGGAATGGATTGTCCGGATTCTTTTATTCAAGGAAAAAAATTCGCTTTCATCAGAGGTGTACCCAAATTATTAGGTCCACAGGCTGAGTTCAAACAATATGGTGAAAGTGGAATCTGGTTATCCAACCACATGCCTTATTTTCCTTCGGTTGTAGATGATGTGGCTATTTTAAAAGCTGTTTCAACCGATCAGTTCAACCATGCTCCTGCACAATTGCTGATGCATTGCGGCACAGCGAGATTGGGAAGACCTAGTATGGGTTCTTGGGTTACCTATGGACTTGGGACAGAGAATTCAAATTTACCCGGGTTTGTTGTGCTGACCTCTGGCGGCAGAAATCCAGATGCAGGCAAGAGTGTTTGGGGAAGCGGCTTTTTGCCATCTGTTTACCAGGGAGTACAATGCCGCTCGGAGGGGGATCCTGTTTTGTTCTTGAAGGATCCCAATGGAATAGACAGAGACATGCGCAAGGCATCCATTGAAGCAATCAACAAAGTCAATGAGATTTCCTATCAAGAGTTTCAGGATCCCGAAATCCTCTCACGTATTTCACAATACGAGATGGCATTCAATATGCAAATTGCAGTTCCAGATGTCATGAATATTTCAGATGAGCCTGAATACATCCACCGCATGTATGGAACCAAACCAGGAAAAGAATCTTTTGCAAACAATATTTTACTTGCCCGCAAGCTGGTGGAAAAAGGAGTTCGTTTTGTGCAATTGTTTGATTGGGGATGGGACAGCCACGGCACAGATCCCGGAACAGCACTTGACCTTGGATTCATTCAAAAATGCAGAGAAAATGATCAGGCGGTTACAGCTTTGTTGACGGATCTTAAACAACGCGGACTCCTGGACGAAACGTTGGTGGTATGGGGAGGTGAATTCGGAAGAACTCCGATGCAGGAGAACAGAGATGGGAAACAAAATGTATTCAAGGGAAGGGATCATCATTCAGATGCGTTCTGCATGTGGATTGCAGGTGGTGGAATACGCAAAGGATTTACCTATGGAGAGACAGATGAAATCGGCTACAATGCTGTTGATGGCAAGGTTTCAGTCTTTGATGTTCAGGCAACGATATTGAAACAATTGGGATTTGAACATACTGCATTTACATACCCTTTTCAGGGAAGAAATTTCAGGTTGACAGATGTTTTTGGAAAAGTTATTGATCCAATCATCGCATAATATGAAAACTTTCATCGCGCATCTTCATCCCCTGCTGGTTCATCTGCCCATTGGCATTCTATTGGTATATATTCTGTTGGAATTCTTGCGCAGAAATGAAAAGTATAAGTTGATTGAACCCATCAATAAACTTCTTTTTTTTATAGGCATAGCTTCTGCAATTCTTTCTATCATCACAGGACTTCTCAATGCAGAACTGTCAACCTATCCCGAGCAGGATATCTTTTGGCACAAATGGACTGCCATTGGAACAACTTTGCTATTTATTGTGTATTATTTACTAAGAAATAATATTGCAGACAGGCGTTTATTTGTATTCAGCTTTTATGCATTGCTTTTGGTTTCAATATCAGCAACCGGACACCTGGGAGGCGTGCTTACTCATGGTGAAAATTACCTGAGTTTTGAAGTTGATGATCAGCCAGAAATTAAACCACTGCAAATTCAAAATATACAGGAAGCAATGGTATACGAAGATCTTGTCCAGTACATTTTTGATAAAAATTGTATTTCCTGCCATGGTGCACAAAAACAAAAAGGTGAATTAAGATTAGATGAATTTCAATATGTATTGACTGGAGGTAAATCTGGAAAAATCATTCAGTCGGGTGAACTCAATAAAAGTGAAATCATTCGCAGGATTTTATTGGATGACTCGGATGAAAAACATATGCCACCAAAAGGAAAATTGGCTTTGCGTGATTTTGAAATTCAACTATTGAAATGGTGGATACAATCCGGTGCTGCCAATCAACAAAAGGTCAGGGAAAAGTCTGCAGATTCGATCACCATCAATGCCATCAAGCAATTCCATCAGACCTTTTCTCAAAATCCTAAGCCTGTTGCAATAGAACGTCCTCCGATGAAACCTCTCGATCCATCCATCATCAAAGAACTGCAATCAATTGGTTTCACCATTACCCCTTTGTCAATCAATGAAAATTACTATCGTGTGGTTGCTTACAATGTTAAAGATTCTATCACCAAAGCTTTGGGACGTGTACAGAAAATAGCGCCACATATTATTGAACTCAAATTATCTTTTACCAAAGCAGATGATGCCACCCTTCAATTGATTCCTGAATTTGTCAATATAGAAAAACTCTGGCTGGATCATACCGAAATTGGCACTGCAAAACTCAATAGCATGACATCCCTAAAGAATTTAAAATACTTGAATCTATATAAAACCAACATACAGCAGTCCGAATTAGAAAGTGTCAACTTTTCTAAAAAATTGCAGATCATTTATCCAGCTCCCAAAGACACTTTGTTGATTGCAAGTGATACGACCTTGCTGCCTAGGCCTACGCAATAATTCCCCTGAAGCTTTTCAGCAATTTGAGTTGATTCAAGGTTCTCACAAGATTATTGTCAGGGTATTGAGTATTATAATAGATATCATTGTTGAGAAAATCTGTGAAAAAACGAAGGGCCTGCATATAAATCATGAATTCACCGGCATAGTTCAGGTGTTTGATTTCGTCAGTACTCATTTGATCCGCCATTCTTTCTTTGTACCCCTCAATGATTGCTTGGTAGAATTCTCTTCTTGCTTCCACCAAATTCATATCTTTTTCTTCCTCATTAGCTGGTGATAGATAAGTTCTGAACATATCACCCAGGTCACTGATGAAAAATCCTGGCATCACTGTATCCAAGTCAATAACACAAATTCCTTTTTGATGATCATCGAAAAGCACATTGCTGATCTTGGTATCATGGTGCGTAACCCTTGATGAAAATGTACGAGCGTTCAGTATTTTATCATAAAAAGAAACAATGGTGTAATCATTTTCAAGATCAGCTATAATTTGGGTGGTTGCGTTGATTCTTTTAGAATTCCCATTGTTCAAAGCTTCTCGAAATTGCTTCCATCTAAATGAAAGGTCATGAAATCCAATGATGGTTGGCTTTAAACTGTCTACTGGAAAATGTTGGAAGGAAGCGGTAAAGTTTCCAAATTGCAAAGAAGCTTGGTAGGCTTCTTCAGGGATATTACAAACATTGATGGAATGTGAGTTTTCAACAAAAGGAATCAACCGATAATATGCGCCATTGATCACATGATAATGCTCATGATCTTTTGTTTTGACTGGACAGGGTAACATGGTCTTCGAACCTGTCTTTTGCAACCAGGCTGAAAGTGATTCAATATTATTGGCAATATTTTCTGGCCATTTGAAGACAGTGTGATTGACTTCTTGTAAAATGTAAACTTTCTCCTCATTTTTTTTTACAACATAGGAATGATGGATCAGTCCGGAACCAAAGACCTCAATGGTATGATCTGAAACTTGATCAATAAAAGCATCCAATACAGTATACAGAGCTTCCATTTAGTAGAGCAATCTTACTTTGATGGCGCCTTTTACTTTCTTTAAAATTTCGACTGCGCTTTTTGAGAGTTTGGTATCAATATCGAGCACAACATATCCAATTTCATCATTGGTTTTGAGGTATTGTCCCAAAACGTTGATTTCATGTTCAGAAAGCGTACTGTTGATTTCTGATAGCACACCAGGTATATTGTTGTGAATATGCAGAATGCGATGTGTTTTTTCCTGTTGCGGGAGACTTAATTCTGGAATTGTATGAGATCCTGTTGTAGCACCTGTTTCAAGGAAATTTAACATTTTAGCACTCACATCTTCTCCAATATTGTATTGTGCCTCTTCTGTTGATCCACCTATATGAGGTGTCAGCAATACATTCGGGATACCTTGCAATGGGCTTTTGAAGGGATCCCCATTTTTTTCTGGTTCCCATGGAAACACATCAATACCGGCACCAGCTAAATGTCCAGATACCAGTGTGTGTTTCAGGGCCTCTAAATCCACTACTTCCCCTCTTGCATAATTCAATAATATTGAACCCTTTTTGAATTGTTTGAGCAGAGATTTGTTGACAAGGTTTTTCGTGTGGCTGTTTTCGGGAATATGCAAAGTGATGATATCTGATTTTGATACCAATTCTTTAAGTGATTTTTTGGATACAGCATTGCCAAGTGGAAGCTTTGTATTTACATCATAAAAAAGCACTTTCATACCCATGGCTTCTGCGAGGATGCTGACTTGGGAGCCAATATTGCCATATCCAATGATGCCCAGTGTCTTCCCCCTTAATTCATAACTTCCTTTTGCCTCTTTGTTCCAGGTACCTTCATGAGCGAACTTGTTTTTGTCAACGATTTTTCTGATCAGCATGATAGATACGCCAATGATCAGCTCTGCCACGGATCTGGTATTGCTATAGGGAGCATTGAAAACAACTACCCCTCTTTTTCTTGCTTCAACCAGATTGACCTGGTTGGTACCGATGCAAAAACAGCCAATGGCTTGTAATTTTTTGGCATGTTGTAAAACGCGATCGGTGATCAATGTTTTGGATCTGATTCCTATGAGATGTGCATCTTTGATTTCTTGAATGAGTTGAGATTCGGGCAAAGCACCAGAAAATTTCTTGATATCAACATACCCAGCATCTTTGAAAATATTGATTGCGGCATCACTGATATTTTCAAAAAAAACAATTTTTATTTTGTCTTTCGGATAACTCGTAAGTGTTGAATGACTCATTAGAAAAATATGTAATTTTATGCGAATTTAACAACTTCTAACCCCTATTCCAATTTAAGACCCCAGATGTTGAAAATCAAAGTATTCCTTGCGCTTTTCTTTGCTTTTTCAAGCTTGTTCTATTTTATTGAGAATTATTTCCTGGGTATATCTGGGTCTACAAAAAAAGGAGCCATTGAAAAAATAGAGATTCCTCCTACAGTCAGTTTGAACAGTACGGAGGAGTCGCTGAGAAAGTCATCTGCCAAATTTTTTGAAGAAAGCCTCGTGCGTACAAGATTCAATGGGGCCATGCTGGTAGCCCACAATGGAAAAATTGTTTTTGAGGAATATGCGGGACTTAAAGAAGTCATCAAAGGAGAAGCAATTGATTCAGCCACTTCGTTTCATCTGGCATCTGTTTCCAAAACTTTCACCGCCATGGCTGTGCTTAAATTATGGGAAGATGGCAAGATTGATATTGATGAGAAAGTCAGCAAGTATTTATCTGGTTTCCCTTTTACACAAATCACTGTCAGGAATTTACTGAGTCACCGTTCAGGTCTCCCAAATTATGTTTATTTCGCAGAGCAGGTTGGCTGGAACAAAAAAAAATACCTTCACAACAATGATATGTTGAACCTCTTGATCGCCAACAGATCAAGGTTAAAAATTGGCAGACCCAATGCGTATTTTGACTATTGCAATACCAACTATGCCATCCTCGCCATCCTTGTCGAAAAGGTATCTGGTAAAAGCTTTGCTGCTTATATGGATCAAACCTTTTTTGCTCCCATTGGCATGATGAACAGCTTTGTATTTGACATCAACCAAACAGAAAAAGTCCTGCCCTCTTTCAAATACAACAATCGCCTGGAGCCCATGATGTTTCTGGATGCAGTTTATGGCGACAAGAATATTTACAGTACCACAAGAGATTTGTTAAAATGGGATATTGCCCTTAACAGCGGTAAGTTATTTAATCAACAAACATTGGACCAAGCTTTTCGTGGGTACAGTTATGAACGCAACGGGGTAAAGAATTACGGATTGGGTTGGAGGCTCTATGAGATGCCTTCCGGTAAAAAAATAGTGTACCACAATGGTTGGTGGCACGGAAACAACACAGTATTCAGTAAATTGATGCAGGATTCAACTACGATTATTGTGCTCGGCAATAAGTTCAATAGAAATATCTATCAGGCTAAAAAAATAGCCGGAATTTTCACTGGATACGGTATTCAATTGGATGATGATGAATAAAAAACCAAATGTCTTGTTCAGATTTCTCCTTCATCACCGATAATCTAAAAAAATAAATTACAATATTTATTTATAAACATTTGAAATTCAATGTTTTATAAATTATCATTTTTTTATTTCATCTTTCCCATATTTCATACAACCCTTTATCATTCAGCCACTTTTCTTAGGATAAAGAACGAATAAAGAATAGCATTTTTTACTTATTTTTGCACCCCCTGAAAGGGTTGATTTTCACCAAACTAAACCTAGAAATGCTGTTTATGGAAAATTTGATCTATCTCGTCCCGGTAATGGGTCTAATCGGACTGTTGTACACCCTTGTTAAATTCAATTGGGTTTCCAAGCAAGATGCAGGAAACGAGCGCATGAAAGAAATCAGCAATTACATAGCTGAAGGCGCCATGGCATTCCTGAAAGCTGAATGGAGAATACTTGGATATTTTGTAGTAATCGTTGCTTTGTTGCTCGGTTTTATGTCAACAGGTAATCCCAATTCACACTGGAGCATTGCCTTGGCATTTGTATTTGGAGCCTTCAGCAGTGCACTTGCAGGCTATATAGGAATGAAAGTTGCCACCAAAGCAAACGTTAGAACTGCCAATGCAGCAAGGACAAGTTTGTCGAAAGCATTGAATGTTTCTTTTACGGGAGGTGCGGTCATGGGACTTGGTGTTGCCGGTCTGGCAGTATTGGGTCTTGGTGGTTTGTATATCGTATTGCAACAAATTTTTGCACCTGGTGCAGCTGCCACTTCAGAAGAAATGGTCAAAACCATTGAGGTGTTGACAGGTTTCTCTTTGGGTGCTGAATCCATCGCTTTGTTCGCACGTGTTGGTGGTGGTATTTATACAAAAGCAGCGGACGTAGGAGCTGATCTGGTAGGAAAAGTGGAAGCAGGTATCCCTGAAGACGATCCAAGAAATCCAGCTACCATTGCAGACAATGTTGGAGACAACGTAGGTGATGTGGCAGGTATGGGTGCTGACTTGTTTGGTTCTTATGTAGCAACGGTTTTAGCTACCATGGTACTTGGACAAGAAACTATTTCACAGGATCAGTTCAATGGCTTTGCTCCGATTTTACTACCGATGCTCATTGCAGGTGTTGGAATTATTTTCTCAATCATAGGTACATTTTTTGTGAGGGTGAGTGATTCAGCTGGTATCAATACGGACAATGTACAAAAGGCATTGAACATGGGCAACTGGGGTTCCATCATTCTTACAGCAATTGCATGTGCTGGTTTGGTTTACACCATCCTTCCTGCAGAGATGAGCTTGAGAGGAATGACATTCACACAAAACGGTGTAATGGGAGCCATTGCAGTTGGATTGGTTGTAGGTACACTCATGAGCATTATTACAGAGTATTATACAGCAATGGGTAAGCGCCCAGTACTCTCCATCATCAAACAATCTTCTACAGGTCACGCTACCAATGTAATTGGTGGTTTGGCAGTTGGTATGGAGTCTACCCTCCTTCCAATTCTGGTTTTGGCAGGTGGCATATGGGGTTCTTTTGCCTGCGCAGGTTTATATGGTGTAGCAATCGCAGCTGCAGGTATGATGGCCACCACTGCCATGCAATTGGCCATTGACGCCTTTGGTCCTATTGCAGACAATGCAGGCGGCATTGCAGAAATGAGTGAATTGCCCAAAGAAGTAAGAGAAAAAACGGACGTGTTGGATGCAGTTGGTAATACAACAGC
>Ga0129336_10000724_pt1 | contig 19529 bp, 7 predicted proteins | sample CPB6_02_DNA_FD_96878 | JGI IMG/M metagenome (GOLD analysis project Ga0129336, IMG submission 96878) | Freshwater to marine salinity gradient microbial communities from Chesapeake Bay, USA - CPBay_Sum_0.6_0.2_DNA | ecosystem: Environmental > Aquatic > Marine > Coastal | place: USA: Chesapeake Bay... | reverse complement strand
TTCCAGGTGCAATTCCTGTGCCAGAAACTCTTTGATTTGTAGTAATTCCAGTTGGTGAGTCAACATCTACAGAGAAATATCCAGTTGAACCAACACCAGTTGGACTGTACTTTTTATCAAATAAAGTAACATAATTTCTACCAATTGTTCCAGTAGTTTGTGTTTTTGCAACTGCTACTGCTGTAGATACTGTTACTGCATCCTGAACACCATGGATGCTAACTGGCATATTATTTGCTCTAACTAGGTAATAACCATACTGGTTATTTGCTGCAGAACTGAATGTAAATGTTTGCTCGGGATATGATGCTGTAGTTGTTCCTCTACCAAATGAAAGTGATTGGTTTAAGAAAGTGCCAGTGTTTGGAACAGTTAAAACAATAGTGTTACCGTCAATAGCAGCAACAGTAGCACGAGAACCAACTCCACCACCTTCTACATAGTGACCAACAGCAATATTAGTTGTTGATGAAACTGTGATAGTATATTGGTTTACGTTTCCTGAACCAGTTGTAGTAACAATTGGATTAGTGATTGTTCTGACATTCCAAAGATTTCCGTTCAATAGAATACCATATTGTCTAGAATAATCTTGGTCAAATCTATTATTAATTACTTCTGGATATCCGTTTGATGGTGCAGTTCCGTATCCAATATTTCCAGAAGCATCATAAGGCTCATAAAACTTATTTTGAGCAGGAACATCAGATTCCGCTGGATTTGTATCACTAGAATAAAGTTTTAGAATTAAATTTCTTGGAATCTCATGATTACTATTTACAAGATACCTTAAGGATTGAAGTTCTCCACAATCTGGTACTAATAGTGCCATTGATAATGTCTCCTAACTCGTTATTAATTAACTTTATATTCTTATTTATAATATAGAATAATCAAATTTTCAATTTCAAAAACACTGAACAACGTTGGACTCCAGTACAACTCAATACATCAAATCTTAAAACATCACCTAATTCTAATGTTTTTGTCCAAGTTGTTAGATTATCATCTTTATTTTTGTTTTGACTATTTAGTATCGGATATTCATTTCCAACAATTGAAGTAAAATTATTTGGAAAATTACTATAAGAAGATTTTTCTATATCAAATGCTATTGTTCCTGTTGTTTCAGAAAGTATAGTCCAAGATTCTAGTGTTCCAGTAACATCTAAAGTCAAATAACCCTTGTTTCCAGGAGTAATATCTTGAGAACCATTATCAACCATAAAAACAATAGTTCTTGTCAAATCTGCTGTTGTTTGTAATGCTATTCCAGAAAAATTTGCTCCTGCTGCTGGAGGATTTGTAAATGAAAGAGTGCTTCCCGAAACTTGATAATCAATGATTGGTCTTAATACAATTCCATTAATTGAGATAACCAATTGCTGTTCATTTGCTGGAGTATATGGTTGCCCATTGACTGTTAATTGAAATAATGTAGTAGAACCATTAAATTGTGATGAAATATTATCTAAAATTAAATTAGTATATTGAACACTTCTTAATGGGGCCTCATAGTTTACCCCAATATTATATTGGTCCTCTTGAACCAAATTAACATTAAAATTTGGAGAAGATACTACTACATCATAGTTGCTCATAGACTAACCCCAGGAGTAACTAAAAGACTTCCTTGAACAACTCTAGTGTTATAATTTGATGGAGAGGTGATTACGACATCATAAACATATCTACCACCTTCCATCAAAGAAGTATCAGTTTTTGCCATGGAAACCATTATTTTCCCCTGTGCTCTATCTGGAAATGATATTGTAAAAGGATATGTTTTTGACGAATATGGACTTTTTTTAATGTAACTTTTTGCAGTATAATTGAACAGGTTCAATCTTGACCCATTTTCATTGTAAATTGTAAATGTGCTCTGAAAATCTGTACCTTGTTCTAATACAAGATTTATAATCTTAGCAGCCATTGAAAAAGTTACTTTTTAGTTATTTATCCTTTCAATTATAATTTTTAAACAGTCTTTTATTTCCTGGATATCTGTTTTTATCTTATCTAATTCTTGTTTTTCTTGCAGTTTTGCATTTTTTATTTTTAAGTACTCATTATATTCATGTTCATTGCAATTTAAAACCGCATTGGTCTCTTCATCTCTGAAAAGACCAGTGGTATCTTTTATCGGTATCATATTACTGCTATTGCTCTTAGGTCTTTAATTTTTGGAACAACTGATTGATTTGTTCCTGTCATAATAATTTTTATCTGGAATCCATTAAAGAGGGGCAAATCTTTAGCAGTATATTCATAACTATTGTATTCCGACTCTGTTGCTGATGGTAGAACAAGAGTATCAGGTGTTCCATCATTATTTTTTGGATTTATTATATTTCCATTTGAATCTATATTTTTATATCCAGGGAACAACTCAAACAACTGCTGATCATCTGGTGTATCTGGTCTTAACAAACGATACATGATTATGATTTGATTTGATGCATCTCTATATGCATCAAAATAAACCTTAAGACCTTCTGCTGGTTTTTGTAACCTTATTATTTTGGAAATATAAATTGCAGAAGTTGGGTCGTCATAAAGACTGTTGACTCTAGGATCTGAAATATAGTTTGTAACAGGGCTATCAATTCTATTCATGGATGTAATTATATTGACCCTATCCAAATCTATAATTGGAGATACTTTGGTGTCACTAGTATTCAAAGTCATTTCCATAACAAATGACTTATATCCAAGATAACTTTGTAAATTGTTAATTTCATTTATTCTTGATGCTATCATTCTTGGAGAAGAAAAATAGTTATTTGAGTTTAATGATATTGATTCAAATTCTCTTGCACTAAATGGAAGTTCTGTTCCATTTACACTTTTTCCTGTGATTGTTCTTATCTTTGCTGCAATAGAAGTTGTTTCTGGCATTAAAGATTGCATATTTGGTCTAATAGTATCAAATTGAATATTCTGTGATGCTTTTGGACCAGATATAGTATTTGCACTAGGGGAAATGATATTTAAATCGTATGTTCCTCCAGTCTTAGATTCTTTAAAGAATAATTTTGGTGGACCAAATTTTCTATCTTTTCCATTTTCTTCCATTCTAACTTTAATATGATAACTATCCAATGTTATTGGGTATTTACCATAATCAACATCAGCAAATGAATGAGTTCTATTTATTCTTCTCAAAGAAACTCCATTAAATTCGTATTTAAATATTGGAGAACTTGCAGGATGATATGGAATCATATTTACACTAAAGACCCCAGTTTGGTCGATATCAATTCCTCTTGTTATGCCAGTAAGAGTATTTGTTGATACTTCATAACCAGTATATCTAATAACTTCATTATTGACTTTTACATATCCTGGATTGTCTGAAGAAACCCCAACATTCTCAAAACTAGTGAATATTCCAACTGAAGAGACTTGAATACTACCAGTTGCTGCTTGATTATAATCACTTACTAGTTTTTCTGGAGGAACATCGGATTCAATTCCATACAATGTCACTCTATTATTATCAGAATACATTCCATGATTATTATGATTAACTTTGAAGTGTAATCCATCAGATAAAAGTTCAGTGTAATTGACTAAACCATTAGTTATGGTAGAAATTCCATTGCTTGGATTTACGTATGAAATTTCATTAGCAACATTAGAAATGTTTATATCATCTTGAACCTGATCGATAATTAAAGAATTGAATGAAGAAATTATTCCAACAGAATTTGGAATTGTTAATATTAAATTCTTTCCAAAATTACCAGTTAAAGAACTTGAAACAGTTAAATTATCACCAATTGCATATCCTGTTCCTCCAATAGATACTGTGGCAGCAACAGCAACCCCAGATTGAATGGTAAGATTAACCTTAGCACCAGATCCTCTTCCAGAAAGAGTAGTCAAAGGTAAATTAGAATATGTAGCATTTTGAGTATATCCAATTCCTGGATTTGTGATACTTAATGTAGAATTAATTCCAATAGCACCAACAATACTTGCCAATTTTCCAGAGAAATTTGGATAATTAGATTGAAGAATTGTTGTTCCTGGAACTAAATTAGTTGCGTCATAAGTAGTTAAAGTTCCAGAAAGACCAACTAAAATTTTCTTAGAATATGCAACTATTGGATTAGGTCTCAATGAAGCAATTTGTCTGTTGCCAACACCTAAATCTGGATTATAAAATCTGAAACTTCCAGAGGTAGAGTTAAATTCTGCTCTATAAAGAACAAATTTTAAGTCTTCTAATTGTGATGGTTCCCAGGTTGCTCCATTTTGTGATTTAAACAGTGAACCAAGTGTTGGTTGCTGAGAAACAATAATTTTTTCTGCTTCTGGTTTATTGCTGGTTGATACATCAACCTCAGTCATTCTGGAAATCCAAACATTATATGAATTTGAGTTAGATATCAAAACAATCGCATAATCATTGCCACCTTCCAAAAATACTGGTGCTGGGAATGTAAATGTTGTTGGGACTGATGCATCATTAGAAATATTAATTTGGTCTGGATTTAGAACTACTTCACCAAAGGGAAGAATTTCTTGAGATGGAAGACCAAGATATGAGGTTCTTAATTGTAGTGTAATTGGAATATTTGCTTCGTCTTTAGTTCTAAAAAATATATCACACTTGGTTATAAAAATACCATTGTTTTCATTAACTTCAAACGTTTGAGCAAGTGGGTCTGACCATCTAGTTTGAATTACTCTAGTTGTTACTACTGATCTGTTAGTTAAAGTTGTATTTGCGACAAGTCTATCTTCAGTTTCAGTTAAAGTTCTTGAATCTGTTCTAATATTTCTTTCAATATTTGCATTTCTAATTCTTAATGTTAGACTTTCGACATTATCTACAGTTCCACTAGAAGTAAAGTTTGCTTCTGCAATACTATCCACTAAACCACCAACAGCAGAATTTGTTGAACTGGTAGTCAAAGTTAGTGTCTTTGTTCCAGAATCAAATGTTGGGTTTGATGGGATTATTGGATCTGGAATAAACAATGAACCAATAAAAGTTCCAGAAGAATCAGTTACAAGTCTGATGTCCGTAACTGTGGCAACAGCATTACTCAATGCACCAACCAATTGCATAGTTGGTGCAACAGAACCAAAAAATCTTGAATCTGCTTGATTCTCTAAACTTGCTGTATCAACATTTAATATTGTTGTGGTAGATGAATATGAACCAGAGATGGAACTCGTTGGATTATATGGATTTTCCTTATAGTATTCAGTTGGTTGATTATATGGACCGTATTTGTGATTTTGTTTTGCTAATCTGAAAGTTATAGACCTACTTACTCCAAGTACTGGCATGAACCCAGTTACAGTTTCTCCTTCAATAAATGTTCCACTTGTCATTCTAACTTCAAGGAGTTTAGGAACAACAAAGTTTGTCATATCTCTGTTGTCGAAGAATGCATACATTCTTGTAGATGGTTTCAACCTTCTTGCTACAACTTCAATATTTCTAGACCTCATTAAGGTTAAAATTGCTCTAGAAACTACTCTATCACCTAAACTGGTTGTATCAAATCTTTCACTAACTCCGAATTGAATTCCTTGTCTTGTCTGCTCAGTAGTAGTTGTAATTGTATTATTTCTAAATTGTGTTACAGAATCTTGGAAGATATCTGTAGTTGTAATTACATTGCCAGAGGTGACAGTATTTGATGATAAGAATGTAGATGGGTTTTGAATTTGTGTAATTACAGGACCCTGTACTGTAGATGTTCCTGTCCAATTTGTTTCCCATGCATTCCAATTAATTGGCGATAATCCAGTATTGGTATCAACACCAAGCATTTGAATTGCTGTGTTATAATTTCCTTCAATATCTTGTGTTCTTTGTGTTCTTCTAGTTTCTATCCAAGTATCTGTTGATGGATTTAATTCAATTGTTCCAATCCAACTTGGGGTATTAAATGGGTTTACATTCTCACTTCTAGTAGCAAATTTATTTTCAGTATAAACTATATCTGAATAATCTAAACAAACAATATCACCTATACGTTTTACATTTTTGGAACCCAAATCAGATGCAAATCTTAAGTCAATATTTGGATTTGAGGTAGTTCCAATTCCAATAACAGCCTCAGACCCTAAGATTAAATCAATAGAAGTAGTATAATGCTGTGGTCTTAGTATTCCAAGTGAAGAATCTACACTTGCTTTATATGATTGGTTTGTTATATCTCCACCATCATATGACTTGAAGTTATCAACAAAAAATCCAGACTTAAATTTATCTAATCCTGTTTGTGGGTCTCTAATTGAAAGATTTTTAGTATCTGTCTCTAAAAGTGACAGGGAACTATAGTACTCAACATTAGCTAATCTGTTTTCTAGTCTAGAGATATCTTTCATAGTATATCTCTTATGATTAGACACAGAAATACTTACATCCTTCATATCATAAAGATATGGTGGATAATAAAATGTTGCTATTTCTAATGCAGAATCTAAATTATTTGGTGCTTTTGGTGAATTTGATGGAACACCACTGTTAATAACAAATGTTCCTTCTTTTGTTAAGAATAATTTGTCAATTCTTGGTAGGAAATAACTATAAGAAAGATTGATAGTTCTATCTTTTGTTATAATATGATTAGATGCATTTGCATTTAATGAGAATTTTCTCGAATCATATTCAAAGGGAGATTTTGTTGCTGTTCCTGGATTAAATTGAGATACTCTTGGTCTTAAGTCAATAATATCAGTGTTTCTATATCCATCAATAACTGGAACATCTTTAGTATATCTATCTTTATCAAAAGAATCGGCAGAGACAAAATCTCCATCATCAGAAGAATCAATAGTATAATTATTAAATATAACTCTTATTTTTTTAGTTGGGGAAGAAACTTCTTTTTTTCTAATAATTCTTGCATAATCATAATATTCAGATCTTTGTCCATTATCTAAGATATAATTATCTTTGATATTTTTATCACCAATAGAAACAGAACTAACAGTTCCTGTAATATTAGTTTCTGAAGATGTTACTGACTCTCCTAATGAAAATCTATTTTCGTTTAAATAAACAATTTCAATACTATTTGTATTATCATTTGAAACATAAGCAGCTACAGCACCACTAGTACTTCCAATTATTTTTTCTCCTTTTATGAAATTATTCAAACTAGAGTTTAATGCAGTAAAATATACTCTAGGTAAAGATGGATCTGAAGTTGAAGATGATTCATAGATTCCAAGAATATTAACAACATCTGGAATATTTAATGATATTGATTTGTCCTGAACTCTAAGTCCATAAGGTCTTCTAAATGTTAAACCATCGTTCAAAGTTGTTCTTCCAATACCAGAAGAAACTAAAGATGAACCATCAACAATAATACTTGAACACCTATTAAAAAGTTTTTTCTTTAACTTTGTATTTACTTTTTTATAAGTTACTGTAAGAATTGCCTGACCATTCTGAGACAAATTAATTAAACTTGCAGTTCTACCAGAAACATATACTTTTTGATTATCTAAAGATTCTATTGAACCAGTAGAAATGTAAGTGAGACTGTAATCTTCTTCATCGAATGGTTCTAAAGTAAGATTTGTATCTGTTTCTAAATTGCCATTAAATGAATTTGATACTACTGTTACTAGATAAGATTTTCTAACAGATATGGAAGATGAACTTAAATCAAGATTTGAAATATTGTTATTCTTCAATTTTGCATAAAGAAATGCATTTGAAGTATTCAATACATTTAAAGTTACTTTCTTAAAATCATTTGCAGTTATTGTTGTTCCAGGAAGAGTTCCATCGGATATTCCATCAACAGTATTTGTTGCTGCCAAGATTAACTTTTTGTCAGCAGAATTTATACTAATGACTTCATTATAGGTTGGAATTGAACTTGATTGTTTTGTATATGAAACAATATCACCAGTTTTTATACCAACATAAAAATTATTAGTGGAAGTTGTAACAGTGCTTATTCCACCAGAACTAGCAGTGATTGTGTATTGAACTCCAGGTTCAGTTAAAGAAATTCTATTACTTAAAACTGGGTCTGCGGTAAATGTTCCCACTCCCAAGTTGGTGCTCATTCCAACAATTTGGTGTACATCAGTTAAATTATAGTCTCTAACTGATACAATTGATCTTCCATCCAATACTCCATCAATTATAATTCCCTCATCAACTTTAAATGAACCAGAAACCTGGTACAATTTAATTATATTTGTATTGATAACATCTTCTGCAACATATCCACTTGAGGAACTATTAGTTCCTTCTATAAAAGTAGATGCAGTTAAAGTGATAGATGTATTTAAAACTATAGTTGTGTATGTTTGAATATCAAATAGAGAGCAATCAAATTGACTTAATGAATTTGCATACCCTGCATTCTTTAATTTTAAATCATAAATTCTAGCAACTCCAATTTTTTGTCCTGCGGAAAGACCTGGAACAGAAGTTCTTTTTGAATAAAGCGATACCTGAGAGGTTGAACCAAAACCAACAGGAAGAGAACCATAAACATTGTTTAATACAATTTGTCTTCCAACACTAAATGGTATTGCTTGATTAATTACCTTTTCTGTTGTTCTTGGCTTATTAAAATCAACAATAGTGGTATCAATAGTTTCAATATCATAACCTCTTACTACTGCTTTTCCTGGTGAAACCAGAATGCAACCTATAGAATCACTAGGAATGTTTCCTTGCTTTGTTTGTTGATTTACTGCAAATAATCCGTTATTTCCAATCTGATCATTTAATGATTCTTTTAATGAAATATTAAAAGGTCTTACATAATAATCACCAGATTCATCATAGGTTCTTCTTGCTAATTCATCCTTGATTAAATCATAATTAGTTGTTTTTACAAATTTTTGAATTACTCCCTTTTCTACTCTAAGTAATTCGACAAAATTCTCATCATTGAAATCTGTAATTTCTTTTTTTATTAAAGTTACATCAAACTTTAATCTATCTGCTCCTGGTGCTGAAAAATTAGAAAATCCTTGAGCATTATCAAATAAATCATTATAAGAATTTGATGCAACTGCCAACTCTTCATTGATTAAAAGACCAACTCGGTATGATGGAGTATTACTATATTGATCTAATATAACTGTTTGTGGGGTTACAGTGACAAAAAATCCACGAATAAAATAGACTCCTGATGCTATTTTTGCTGCAGAACCAACTGCAGTGGAATTTGAAATAATTGAAGTTGCAAAGGATGAACCACTTCTAATTGCAGAAATTCCATATGTTATATCATTTACTGCTAATAAATTTTCACCATCAATGAATGTATTTGTGGAAAAATTAGTGTCACTAGAACTTTGATATTTAATATAAAGTGTATAGTTTTTTCTATCTGAAGTTTGATTTGTAATATAATTTTCTACTTTTGCAGTTACTCCACTCAATTCTCCCTTAATTAACTTTCCTACTAGACTGCCAATGTATAAAGATACAGGGATTCCTAAATGAGTTTCATCAATTTGAACACAACTATAATTTGAATCATATGATAGTTGTCCTGGTATAACCATTGCACCTTCTTTAAAGAAGTGCTGTCCAAATTTTTCAATTTGATTCTGGAGAATTGTCTGAAGTGTAGTTAATTCTCTTGCTTGTATTGGAGTTGCTGGTTTAAATAATACTCTCTGATAATTTTTATTTGAATCAAAATCATCAAAGTATGGAGATACATTTAAATTAGTATTCTGAGGCATTTTTCTTTAGAACTCCAATACGATTTTAATATCTTCTTTTTGGCTTGCTGACCTTGGAATTGCTTTCCTATTATCTATATAAATGATATCACCAGATCTTTTGTTATATTCTGCTGATGATATACCAGCAACAAAGTTGCTTCCTAGTTGATATGTCCTACTATTTATTACTGTACTTATACCTGTAAAGTTTCTGTCAATTGAAAGTGCTGGACCAATAATATTTGGACATTCAATTGTATATGAACCACCACCAATAGGTGATGACGTAAATCCATTAATTTTAAAATTAACACCAGCAGTAGCAAGACCAACTGGTTGATAGTATTTTAAAACTCCAGTATTATTATCCCAAGAGGCAACAAATCCAATAGCAGTCAATCCTGTTCCTATTGTTTGTCTAATTACAGAATCAATTGGGTATGTTGTTTGTGTAGTAACACCTGACAGTTTAATTGAATTTAATGCACTTACCTGCCCCAATGTAAGTTTTTCAGTATCACTTCCAAATATAGTAGGATTTTTTATAATTCCAATTCTAGCAAAGTCATTTCCCAAAATAATATCTGGGTTTTGCTCATCTGTTAGGTATCTTGAATATACGAGAACTCTATATGCACCAAGTTCTCTGTAAATATCGTATCCATGTCCACCTTTAGGTGGAATGATTACATCAAATGTTGCAGTTCTTCCATCATTTGATAATTCTGATGGTATTCCAGGGGCACCTGGTTTAAACTCAATAATTCCTTTAGTATATCCAGAACCACCATCAGTAACAAATACTTCAGAAACTTTACCAAAGGAATCGACAGTAATAGTTGCCTTTCCTCCTGTTCCGTCTCCCAATATTGGTATATTAGTAAAAGATTTGGAAATTGGTTGATAATTTATTCCCCTATCAGTAATGGTAATTACTTCTACCTTTCCGTTAATTGAATTATTTTTAGTTGCAATAGTTTCCCCAATTTCTCCCCAGTTTTCTGGAACTGGAATAAACTCAATAGAATCAAATTTTACAATTTCCGATGGTTTTATAGTAAATAAGTATTTCCAAATATAACCATCTCCACTAGTTCCTGCTGGTCTTGCTTCTAAGTCAATGAAAGTTGGTTGATCGAAAGAAGGTCTTCCACTAGGATTTTCTGGGTCTGTTCCATTCTGTAAACAAATATAAACTCTAAAATCTTCATTGATTACATAAAAATTTGACTCATACAAACTTGGTTGGTTTGTTACAGGAGTTTTTTTATAAATTGAATAATCATGACGATACATTTCATAAGTTGTTCCTGAGGTCCATTGGATTTTTCTAATCATCCTTCGGACATCTTCATTTGTAATTTTTTTCATAGCAATAATGGTTTCTTTTATTTGATTCTCTTCATTGAAACCATCTAGTGGAGTCAGTCCATCACCCCAAATAGCAGACCCACCTGCTTGTGGATTTAAACTATTTGGTTGACCAATAAAGGTATAGTAATTATTTGCAGTATTTCCTACCGAAACTAAACTTTTTATAAAAGTTTCGGCATTCATCACCCTAAATTGTTCAGTTATGATAGCAGGCATTTTATGCAACCGTTTTTTCTTTATTTAGTTCTATTTAAGACCACGAGTTCTGTATACATCTGGAGCAGTAGACAATCCAATTAATCCATTATTAGTATTTACAAAGAAATTTTCTGGGTTAAATCTAGTTCTATTTTGGAAATCATAAATTTTACCCCAAGTATATTTTCCATATACTCCATTTTCATTTGTATTTGTATTAACTTGAATTGCAATATTTCCTGGTCCTGTTGCAAAGTAACATCTTACAGTAACTATTCCAGAAACAGAAGGACTTACTGCACCAACTCTATATACTCCATCAAGGAAAGAAGTTGCAGTTCCAACTTTTGATGCTGGATAATTATTCATTCCTCCCATTGATGTTGTTATTCCTGTTAATGCATGTCCTACCGTTGAATTACTATCAAAAATTATAAAGTAATCATTTACTTCTAGTTGACTATTTGTTACTCCAAAAGTATTAAGTGAAGAATATCCAATTCCCAATGAAACATTATCATACTGCTCACTCTTTAATTCAAAATCAATATGTGTTGCTCCAACTCCCACATACTTAATAATTCCAAAATCACCCTTTGCCTTAACTGAATATATTTTTTCAGTTGTAATATTATCACCTTCAATAATAATTGGTGGTGGACTTGATTGAGAATAACCAAAACCAGGATTAACAACACTAATGCTAGAAACTACTCCATTTGATACTGTGGCAATTCCAGTTGCTCTATTATAAACTGGTTCTGCATACATTGTAGTTCCTGAAGTTCCAACCAATAAATACCTTCCTTCCTCTGCAATTATTGGTCCAGGCAATCTCAACTCTGGTGGTGGTGGAGGAAGAATAAATGCTAGGTCTTTTACTATATTATTTTGTTTTGTATCTCTTTCTGTCCAATAAGACAAATCTAGAGAGAATACTAACTTATTTGCAGAAGTTAGAGCAACATAAACTCCATATTCATATCTAATATTTAAAATATCATCTAAAATATTTGGAACTATCCTCTCCCAACCAGTATTTCCTGTAGTAGAAACAAATATTGTTGCATTCTGACCAACTGCAACAAATTTAGTTCCTGTCCAAATAACTTTTTCAAAATTTCTAGTTGTTGGTAACTGTACTATTCTATCCCAGATATTTCCATCAATAGAATGTAGTATTATTCCACCATCACCAACAACTACAAATCTTGCATTATTTGTTGTGACACTATTTAAATTTACAAATGCTGGTGGAGTTCTCTTGTATAGTGCAGTGGTTCCTATGCCAACACCAGTGAATAATCCTGTTCCATCTCCAACAGCCACAACAGTTCTCCTCATAGGAGAATATGCGACATCATTAAAAGTATTATAATAAGTAGAAAAATTAATTATTGGATCTGGCAATCCAAGGACAACTGTTTCTTCTAGTAATCTAATTTCCGTCCAAGATGATAATGTAGTATTGATTCCAGTAGCAGTAACTACCTTTCCAAATTGTCCTACTGCATAATAACGACTTGTTTCTGCAACAGCAACGGAGTTAAATGATATTGTCTGTCCATATCCAATAAATGATTGATTCCATTCCAATCCATTCGTTGAAATCGCAACAATTCCACTAGATCCCACAGAAATAATTGGGTTGCCTATTGCAACTTTATTAAGAGTATATGAACTTGAAATACCATTATTTGTTCCTACCCAATTATAAATTGGGTCTTTTCTTGTTATAAATGCAGAAGAAATAGCAACAACTGGATTTGTTAATGTATTATACCCAGTTCCTGCATAAGAAATATTCAAACTTGAAATTGTTGATGCTGCAGAAACTGTTGCAGTAGAAATTGCTGGATTTATATCATTAATGTCTACAATATGAACATCTCTTAAATTTTCACTAAGTCCATCTACTTCATTAAATAATGGAAATGCATTATTTACATATAGTATATCATCTTCTGAATAAACAGTTTTGATTAATTTTGTATTTGGGGTGACTCTTGATTTAAGATCTGGTCTTGATTTAGAGTAATAAACACCATTTATGATTGTATCTACTGTTTGCTTCATCCATCTCAGAGGTCTCTCTTTTGCGGTATCAGTGTTAATACCAATACTATCATAAGTAAATGTGTCCAATGAATCCGATGATATGATTTTTTTAACAACTCTTTCAAATTGTGGTCTATCTGCTGGATCTAAAATATTTTCACCTATCTGAATAGAATCTCCTTCTTTGATTGTTTTTGGTGGATCAATCTGCTCAACGTCTAAGTCTGAACCTCTAAAGAATAAAATAGTACACTTTGAATTTTCTTTTGGTGGTTCTGTAAATGTTATTCTTGAACCATTAAATGTGTATGATTTTATTGGTTCTTGTAAAATGTCATTGATATAAACAAATAGATTATATTCAATTCTAATATCCGTACTTGGGTCTGATTTTAAACTTAATACTTCTGTGGTTCCTCCTTGAGAAACAGTCAAAGTAAACTTTTTCTTTGCTCCTGTAAAATATTGAGATATATCATCAAATTGAATAAATTGTCCTGGATAGAACCCACTAAATTTATCGGTCAATGTTTCTTCAACTGTTACTCTAAATTCACTAAACCCAATTCCTATGTTTGGATTAGTTGTAATTCCAGAAACTTTCAGAATATCTCCAACCTTATAATATAATCCAGGTTCTTCAATATCAAATCCAATAATATTTCCTTGGTTTCCGACAACAACAGATGCTTTTGCCCCAGTTCCACCCCCAGAACTTCCAGAAATATACTCAAGAGGCAAATCACTATATCCTGTTGGTATTCCAATTACAATTCTTGGAGGTGGTGATGAAGTATATCCACTACCTGCATTTATGATAGAGATTGCAGTTATTGTTCCCCCAGTTCCAATGGTTGCAGACAATGATGCACCAGAACCAACATTTGATAAAATTTGAATTTTTGGAGCAGTTCTATATCCACTTCCAAATCCTTTAATTGTAACTGCAGAAATTGTTCCTGCAACAGAAACAGTTACTGTTGCTCCTGCACCAACCAAAGGTTGATATCCATAACCAGTGCTTATTCCAGTTCTAACAATTTTTCCTGCACCTGGAGTTCCACTTAAAAATTTAATTCTATTTTTTCCTGGATTATCAATTGTAAAGTCTGTATTTGATATTTGAGGAACATTATTAATTAATACAATCGGATTATTATTAACATCAATAGAACTAGTTAAAACTGTATTTGTATTTGTGTAGATTCCGACTATATCTTTTCCGTAATTTCCCAAGAAAAATTCAGTTGAAGATGCCCCAACAAACTTGGTGGATATATCATCAAAAATAACATTTTTATCATTTGGAGTTCCTGGGTCAAGTCTTCTTGTAAATACTCGTCCCGTGAATGAAGAATTTACTTTTAATCCCTCATAACCAGTTGGTCCATATGGTGCAGTAGTGAAATATATTTCGTCTTTAGATATATTAAAATCACCTCTAAGGACAGTAACTGCTGCTCCAACAGTATGATAACCAACTCTTGACCCTAAGTATCCTCTTGTTACATTGAATGCGTTAGTCGAACCAATACCAATAGTATTGATTTTCATGTACTCTGAGTCAATTTGAAGTGTATCTAAAGAAGTTATTGATGAAATTCCAGAAAGATAAATGATGTCTGTAGTAACACCCACTAAAGATGTTAAAGATACTAATAAGTCTCTCTTGTATAATGGACTTTGAATTATATTATCGATAGAAATAATTGCACTTGCATTTGGATTGTCAAACGTAAAGGATTGTGGACCAGTTCCATATGAAGTAATATTTAACTCATTAGAAGTGGATAAACCAGAAACTTTATAGTTATCATTATCTATTTTTGTTATATACAATGTTGATGGTAACTTATCAGTTCCCAAAACCTTAGGAGTTAGATATAAATCATCTGCTGGTGTCACTCCACCAACCAATGAACCAGAAATCTTGAGGTTATCTGTAAGTGCATATCCAACACCACCATTTGCAACAGTAATAGAAGAAATATCTCCAAATGTATTTCTTGTGACATTAAATGTTGCACCAGTTCCAAGTCCAACTATTGTAGAACTTGGTAAATTTGAATATGTACTATTTGCTTGTCCAACTATTCTTGTATTTGCTACAGAAGAAACTGTGAATGATAGGTCATTTGTTGGACTTGTACCATTCATAAAAGTTCCAGAGATTGAAACTGTATCACCAACTACATATCCTCTTCCACCTTCTCTTAAGACTAAAGAAGTTGAAATTGGATATCCAGTTGATGAATTATAAACAATAAAAACACTAAATTTTGCTTGAGTTCCTACTCCACTTGTAGAATATGCTGGAAATGGATCAAAAAATCCATAAAATCTATTTTGATTTAAAGAGAGGTCAGGAGTTATAGATGCAGAAGTACCTACAATAGTTGTTGAAATAGCAACATTGTAACCATTTTCAAAAATAGAAGTTCCATTTCCACCTTCAACTTGCATAATAATTGAAGACTCAGTTGATGCAACTGATAGATACGGAGAACTATCTGGACCTTTTCTAACAATCAAAGAACTTTCAACATATGAAGTTGTTGCAATACCTACTTTAGTTCCCAAATCTTCAGTCGTTGGAAAATATCCAGAACCAGGATTTAAGATTGCAATTCTTTTTATAGTCCCACCAACAATTACTGGATAAAAAAGACCCTCAACTAATGGTGGTTTAGTGCCAAGTACTTCTATCTTTGGTGGGTCAGTTGATGCATAACCAGCACCTCCAGATATTACATCAAATGATGAAACACCATACTCCGAATTAAAATTGGGTCTTAGAACAGCACCCGATCCTGGAACTTCTCTTGTTGACATATTATTTTATTTGTTATATACACCACGGGGGAATAATTGTCCTTTTGCTGGTCTTCTTCCTGTCAAATATCCAGGAGAAGACCTATCTTCATCTCTTAATGAAAGATTACCAATAGAAATTGTTCCATTTGTTTCTGGAATTACAAATGGAGTTGTTGCTGAATCAAAAGAATATTCAATATTTGCATCTGTTCCAGAAACTTGAGATTCCAGTGAAATAAAAGTGAAATTAGGCATCAGATTACCCTCGCACAGAATAAAATGCCACTTGTCCTTTGTGTCTGAATGTAAGAACCATTAATCACTTTGTAAACTTCAGATGGACTTACTGTAACAGTATCATTTTGTTGAATATTTACACCTGGCAAATTATAAGAAAATTCAATCAAAACAAAATCATCAGGAATATAATATGGAACTGGAACCAATTGTCCATTTATCGGTATTCCTTTAATTACAGCATTAAAATCTGCATTAGAGGATATTGATTTATTTCCATTATATCCACCATTTCCTCTTTCTGGTGTTTGTGAAAAACTTCTATAATAAATTCTTTTAGATGAACTATTAGTAGAATAATAATATTCACCTGGATTATATGCTGCAGTAGAAACATAGGTATCCTCAGTATAAATGTTTGCATAAGTAGAAGAAGCATTTAATGTAGAATATCCAAATTCTGCTGCTCTTTTTGAATGGTCACTAGAATAATCTGTATTTACATTTCCCGCATTCCAAGTCCTAAAAGTTATACTTGGTCTGAAATTTCCTGACCCAGAAGGACCTGGGAGAATTTGAGTAAAACCACTTATGAATAACTCATCCAAGTCCCATAAGTTTGAATTTTCAAAGTTGTGTAAAATAAAAGTTCCATAAGTATTATCTGAAATTTTTTGACTAGAAAGAGTTGGTGCTTTATATGATAATACTGAAAAGGATGGATCAAGACTTGAACGATAAATGTTTAAATCTAATTTGTATCCAGTATTTGAACCAGTAATTATTTTATTCTGACTAGCTCCATTTTGAGATGAATATCTTTTCAATCTATCAAGATCTTCAAAACTACTATAAGGATCTGCTGTTGGTCTTCTTGAGTGGTCAAGTTTTTCTGCTCCGACCCATCTTCTAGAATAAGACATTGCACCAAAATTTAAAGATCCAGCAGCATATGGGTGAAATCCACTTCCTGCACCTAAAATTAAATTATAATCATCATGGAATAAAAACATTCTATATGTTGTTCCATATTTTTTATTTGGATTTATTGTTTGTTTTAATATAGAACCACTATTGTATCCACTTGATGAAAGTTGTTTATAATAGAATGAACTTGTTGTTCCATATCCAATTGGATTTATGTTTCCAGAGTCTGCGGGAAGAACAACAATAGTACCTCCATTTTGACTAGCATTGGTATTATCTTTAATATAATACGTTCCTGCCTGACCAGGAAGGGGTGACCATGTTAAATTAGAACCACTACCAATATTATATGGTGCATTAAATGCAAGAGAGTGATATGCATAAGCATATCCAGGATTAGTTGTTTTTGAAATACCTACTGTATAACCATAACTATTAGTTAATATTAATGTATCTCCTTCTTTAATTGTAATAGTTGTGTTTCCTCCACCAACATTACCATTTCTATCTGTTCCATTTATAACCCAATCAAAACTACCATTACGAGAAACAATCGTGGATGCATATGAAACACTTCCCGTTACTGTTGCTGCTATTGCTACTTTAACTTGAAAATTAACAGCACCATTTGCTGCACCACCAATATTTGCTGCAGATACTGTTACGATTTCTCCTCCAGTGTATCCATATCCTGGTCTATTTACAAAAATGGTATCAATAATTCCAGAACTTCTAAAAATATCTAATGTAAGACCTGTTCCAATTCCAGTTAATGATGTTGTCGGAACATCATGATAATCATCACCTATGGTCCCAACCGTTCCTCCAATATTAGAAGTGAATGTGGTAACACCAACAACAAGACCACTATCAGTCTCACCATGGAGACCCAACCATTCAAAAGCACTTTCTAATTGATTAACTAAACTACTGGATGCCCATCCAGGATTTACGGAAATTGTTGTAGTTGTAATTGCCATTTAAACTTATGCCTCCAGTTGAAGAATGGTTAAATCTGCTGTAATGGATTGGGTAGTTCCCGATAAATTTTTAATTGATGCGTAAATTATGATATCTTCAGGATTATCCATATTACCACCCATAACAAATGGAGATATAATTTGTGTGGTAGAAATTCCAGTGGTGATGACCTCAGCAATCACTCCACTTCCAGGCAGTGGATCGGTTCCAACACTTCTATTGGAATCATTTTCTCTTGATGTACTATCAGTATATAGTCTTAACCATCCTGCAGTAGAAAGTCCAACTTTCATCAATGCATAAGACTTGAATCCAGTAATGTTAGTATTTCCAATTCCATTATTTGTGATTGAAGTGGTGACTCCAGATACTGTAGTTCTTGATTGCAATGAACCACCAGATGCAGTTATCGTTGCAATTCCTGCACTGAATGTAACATCAAGTCCAGTTCCAAAATCAATCGTAGTTGCTGAACCAACATTTACAGCATTATCTTTAACTACAACACCAGTACCTGATGCGGTTACATTCAGTAGAGCAGAACCATCAATTGCTGGTAGTGCTCCAGTAAGTTGTCCAGAAGGAAGATTTGTTAGTCCAGAACCAGATCCAGAGAACGATGATGCCGTTATGATTCCACTGGTATTGATATTTGCAGTTGAAATTAATGAAGATGAAATACCACTTGAATTTGAGTATGTCGATACTCCTGATATTGTTGAATATGTTGATATACCACTTGAATTTGCATAATTTGAACTAGTAGAAACACCAGATGATGTAGAATAAGTTGCAATTCCAGCAACAGCAGAATAGGTTGCTATCCCACTTCCAGTTACAGTAGCAATTCCAGAAGCAAATGAAACACTTAAATTAGAACCAAAATTGATGGTTCCTGCAGTTCCAATTGGACTATTATCATCCTGAACAATAACTCCACTACCACTTCCAACGACATTGAGTAGTGCTGAACCATCAATTGCAGGTAATGTTCCTGTAAGTTGACCTGCATTTAAAGTTCCATGGAACCCAGTTGCAGAAACAATACCAGCAACTGTAAGTGCTTCGGTGACTAAAGTGGTCTTAATTCCCACATTGCCATTTTGGTCAATATACTGACGAATGTTTCCTTGACCATCAGCAATTATAACTCTATTAGATACAGTTCTAACATCAAGATTTCCAGAATTTCCATCATAATTACCAAGGATAACATTATAATTACCAGTTGTTATTTTCTGTCCTGCCCTATCACCAAG
>Ga0129336_10000723_pt1 | contig 19530 bp, 26 predicted proteins | sample CPB6_02_DNA_FD_96878 | JGI IMG/M metagenome (GOLD analysis project Ga0129336, IMG submission 96878) | Freshwater to marine salinity gradient microbial communities from Chesapeake Bay, USA - CPBay_Sum_0.6_0.2_DNA | ecosystem: Environmental > Aquatic > Marine > Coastal | place: USA: Chesapeake... | reverse complement strand
GAAGGTAGTAGCACAACTAGTCGGAAAGTACTTCCCGGACTTCCGGCGTACTCTGAACGAGTTGCAGCGGTATTCTGCTTGCGGCAAGATTGATGTGGGCATCCTCAATTCCATTGCCGATGTTCAGATCAAGGAATTGGTAAAGTGCATGAAGGGTCGGGACTTTGCCGGAGTACGGAAGTGGGTGGTTGAGAACTTGGACAATGATTCTACCCGGATATTTCGTGCAGTCTACGATGGACTGTATGAGAACTTGGAGGGTGGTTCCATTCCTCAAGCCATTTTGATCCTTGCTGACTATCAGTACAAGGCAGCGTTTGCTGCGGACGCGGAGATCAACTTGACTGCTTGCATGGCACAACTAATGATGGAGTGCAAGTTCAAGTGAGCCACCAACTGTCTGATTATTTGAAAGCCATCAACGAAACCAAGGAACCGTTGATGGATACCCCCGAGTGGGGCAAGCCGTCTTATCCACCCTTCGTGGTGGGGCGGTGCTTGTCGTATTTCCCGGACACGGTGTTCCCTGTTAATGAAGTAAATATTCGACCGGGGATGGATGCCAAAATGCACTTTGACTTTCTGCGGGGAGCGGTTCGCAAACGCAAGCGGTTTTCCAAGTGGCTCAAGCGTGAGCAGGACGAGCGAGTACAAGCACTCATTGAATACTACGGATTCTCTGCAAAGAAAGCCCGTGAAGCCCTGACGGTGTTGACTGAACAGCAAGTTTCTGAAATAGTGGCTGCTGTTTCAAAGGGTGGAAAGACTTAACAAACTAAATAGTTCCGTGTCTCACTGTAATTCACAGAAAGTGGTATAGGCATGGAACAACCAAACGAACGATACATTGATCTTGAACCCAAAGACCTTCTTGAAGTAACTATTGCGAAACCGGATGACTTCCTGAAGGTTCGTGAAACCCTGACTCGTATCGGGGTATCCTCTCGCAAAGAAAAGAAACTGTGGCAGTCTTGCCATATTCTACACAAGCGTGGCAAGTATTACATTGTCCACTTCAAGGAGATGTTTGCTCTAGACGACCTACCTACCTCCATCGACTCCGAAGACATCGGGCGGCGCAACACCATTGCGTGTCTGCTTGAGGAGTGGGGTCTGTTGAAGATTGTGGACAAGAACAAGATAGTGGACAAGGTTCCCCTAAACAAAATAAAGATACTGCCCCATAAAGAAAAGGGCGATTGGGAACTGTGCCCTAAATACCACATAGGGCGAAGCAAACCCGGACACAAACCCGAAGACTGAACAGGAGATATTCGTAATGAGCAAACTGGTGATTAAGTTTCCTACTCGCAACCGCCCGGACAAATTCAAGGCTGTTTTCACTCGCTACTTGACCTTTCTCAGCGGTCAACACGATGTGCGTTTCATCATTACAATGGATGAAGACGACAAGACCATGAATAACCCGGAAATGCAGCAGTGGATTTCTAGCCGTGCCCGTAATGCACAGATAGAGTGCTTCTACGGTCATTCCAAGAGCAAGATTGAGGCTTGTAATGCCAATCTTGAGGGGGCGGACGGGGATGTGCTGCTGCTTGCATCTGATGACATGGTTCCCGTGCAGATGGGATACGATGACATCATTTTCAAGTGCTTTGCTCAGGCATTCCCGGATTTCGATGGAGCAATCAAGTTCTGGGACGGGTTGCGCCCAAAGGAAGACCCTCTTATGACCTTGACGGTCATGGGCTTCCCGCTGTACAAGCAATTCGGATACATCTACAACCCCGAGTACAAGTCGCTGTACTGTGACAATGAGCAGACACAGGTGTGTGCTGCTCTCGGAAAACTGCGCCGTTGCGACATCTGCATTATTCAGCATCAGTGGACATCCGAACCGTTTGACACTCTCCACGCTCGTAATGAAAACGCGGAGATGTACGGAGTGGACGGTGAGACTTTCAAGCGCAGAGCCGCCAATAAATTCGACATGGAGACTATGTTCAATGCCAGTGCCCGAATCTGAAATCAAGTTAAGTGTACTCATCCTTTCCATCCCCTCACGAATCGAATCTCTGACTGCTGCCTTGAAGCAGTTGCAGGAACAGGCAGACGCAACTGGACAAGGCAAGTCCGTTGAGATTCTTGCGTTCTTGGATAATCGCTCACAGACCATTTCTGAAAAGAGAAATGTGCTGTTGGCAGCGGCACGGGGACAATATCTTGCGTTCTTGGACGATGACGATGCCATCAACAAGGAGTACATCAGCAAGATTCTTGAAGCAATTGACAAGAACCCCGGAGTGGATTGCATTACATTTGACCAATGGTGCAGCATAGACGGTGAACCAATGACCGTTAGTTTCGGTATCGGAAATCCACACTCCGGTCTGTATCGTGATGCCGAGGGGTTCTTGATTGACATCAAGCGACCTCCTTACCATATGTGCGTGTGGAAGGCAAGCGTTGCACAGAGCGAGTCTTTCCGACCCATGATTGGCGCAAACGGTCAGTCTTACGGCGAGGATTTTGATTGGCTCATGCGTCTGTATCCAAAGGTGCAGACCGAATACCACATCGAAGATGAACTCCACGGATACATCTACAACTCAAAGACTACCACTTCACTCGTACCACAAGGAAACGAATGAACATACTACTAAATTATGCAAGCGGAAACCGATTCCGTCAGTCTCAGGTGTACAACAGTCAAACAGGATTGGCAGCAGGATTCAATGTCGTGTATCAGATGAGCGATGCCGATATTGATCGCAATTTCAAGAATGAACACGAAACCATACTGACTCAGAAGCGCGGCGTGGGGTACTGGCTGTGGAAGCCGTATTTCCTTGACCGACTGATTTGGAACATCAACGAAACAGACACCCTGTTCTACGCTGATTCGGGTTCGTTCTTTGTCAGGAACATGGAACCTGTATTCCAAGCGGTTCGAAAAGACTTCAATGGGGTCATGGCATTCAACATGTCCGGTGGGCACACCGAAAAGCATTGGACAAAGCGCGATGTGTTCAGAACAATTGGCGCAGAGACAGCAGAGTACACTGATACTCCGCAACGCATGGCAAGTTTCATGGTGTTCCGTGGAACGGCATTTGCAAAGGCACTCGTTCGTGAATACCTGAATCTGTGCTGCAATCCCCACCTCATAACGGACGAACCAAATGTGGACGGATGGGTGGAGCCGGGATTCCAAGACAACAGACACGATCAATCCATCTGGAGCGTCTTGACAAAGAAGCACCGGGTTGCTACACTTCCTGACCCAACACAGTGGGGTCTGCACCACAAGGAAACCACCGAGGCTGATGTGTTCATCAACCACACACGAGATCCGCGATGAAGATTGAGAAGGTCATAGTATCAACCAATTCCAATCCGTTGTACTTTGATTTTTGGAAGTCGTTTTCGTATGTGTGGAAGGAAAAGATGGGAGCCGATCCCGTTCTAGTATACATCGACAACGATCCTGACGCAGCACAGATTGATGATCGGTGGGGCGAAGTGATTCGGGTGAAGACCGTGGACGGTGTTCCAGAGTACTTGCAAACACAGTGGTCGCGCTTCTTTTTTGCCCGTATGTTCCCGGAATCGGTGTGCATGACAAGCGACATCGACATGTATCCCCTGAATCGGGGCTATTTCATGGACGAATTTGCCGCTGACGGGAACTGGCATGTTCACCTGAACGGAAACGGGGTAACTGGAAGATACGAAGACTGGATTGCGGGAAACTGCAATCTCACAGTCTGCTACCATGTGAATTACGGCAAGCAATTCCCTGTGATTTTCGACATGATGGACTCATGGGAAGATGAAATACGAAGACTGCATTCCATGAATCTCGGAAAGGATCAGTCTAGGTGGGCAGAACACCTGAAGGGTATGAATAATTGGGGAGCAGAAGAAGACTACACCACCGCAGTTTTACGAAAGAAGGGCACGGAAGGATCAGTAAAGATATACACCAAGGGTCTGTTTGGACGCAGATTTGATCGTTCTGATTGGGATCGGTGCAAGCAGATCGCGGGGACAGCGACCGACCGTTTCGTGGACTGCCACTCGCTCCGTCCGTTCTCACAAAATCGTGATTCCGTTCTTGAAGTTCTGACCTTGCATCACGGAAAAATTGATGGCTCCATCTGAAGAAATAATCACCGGACAGAATCTTGCTGCAAGGTGCGATTATGTTTTTTCGCAGATGCAGGACACGGGAACAGGCGCGGTTCCGGTATTTGCAAAATATGCTCCTGCTTTCAGCGGTGGAGAATTGGTGTTTTGCAAGACCGATTACATTATGGCATTTCACGATGTCGTAAAGCAATATGTTCCCACGCATGTTCCGTTTACCGTGCTGACCCACGACAGTGATTATCCGGTGACCCACGAAATGACCCAACTGTTTGCAGATCGACCCGTGAAGTGGTACGGTATGAACTGCTCAACAGAAACAGCCAGCCCGGTTCCCATTGGAATCGCAAACACATACTGCCCCATTACCATGAAAGGCAAGGACTTTGAGCGCGGCAATCCGTCAAAACTCCTGTATGTGAATCATCGGGTGGAAAACTTTCCAACAGAACGGGAATGGCTGTATCCGCATTTTTCAAATGAATCGTGGTGTACGGTAAAGAAGCCGTACTCAAAGGGGGAGATTGAACGGTACAAGGCAGAACTTTTGGATCACAAGTTCGTGCTGTGCCCCCGAGGAAACGGGGTGGACACCCACAGGCTATGGGAAGCCTTGTATTGTGGAGTTATTCCCGTGGTGAAACGCCATTTGACTCACCGTCCGCTTGAGGGCAATCTGCCTGTTCTGTTTGTTGATGACTACAGGGAACTAACCAAAGACTTGTTGGACAGGACATATGCGGAGTACTCAAACAGACAGTGGAAAACTGAAATGCTTACCGTATCGTGGTGGATAGACAAAATGAAGAAAGGACAATGAAATGCACCTGAACATACTGAACAACGAATATATTCAAGACCTGTACGAAGAGTGTGTCGTAAAGGACGCAGCGTACTTTCAGAGGTTTGAAGACCTGACTGCTGCACTGAGTCCCGAAGAGTTGTCCGCGTACAGCCGAATGGATCCTCCACGGGTGGTTTCAATTATTGATTTCAAGGAGTGGGTAAAGAAGTACGGAATAGACCAAGGCGACAGCCTGCTTACTACCTGCCCTTCTGATCCCGAACTGCGATATATTCAGTACAAGAAAATGACCGGGGTGTACTACCCTCCCCATGATCTGCACACATTTGATGTTCCCAAGAAGGACAACGATTTTGCGATATTCAATCAGACCATAGAACATCTCCATACCCCGATTCTTGCCATGAATCGAATCAGAGAACACCTGAAGGACGGTGGCTATGTGTACACCACTGTTCCCACCATAAACATTCCACACCTGACACCTGTTCATTTCAATGGACTCACACCAACTGGACTGTGTGCGCTCATGGAGTCCTGTGGATTTGAGGTGTGTGAATGCGGATATTGGGGCAACAAGAAGTACATCGACTACATTTTTACCCACGGAGATTGGCCAAACTACAAGCAAGTGCTTGACGAAAACGGAAAGTTGAAGTATGATCCCGTGTGTCAGGCTCAGACTTGGGTTCTAGCAAAGAAGGTGTGATCGTGTCCATAGACATCAAGACAACCATATTGCATTACAAGCCACTTGCTGACCGGAAGCAGAACATGATCCGGCAGATGGAAAAGCACGGGTTCACGAATTACTCTTTCTTTACCGACTACGACGGAAACGAACTGACAAACGAAGATGTTCGCAAGTACTGCGGCAGAATAAAGGACGAGCCAGATCGTGTAAGGGAAAAAACCTCAATATATGAACGCATCATCCCAAATGCGCGGTCTACTCTACGCGAACTTAATATGGGAGAGATTTCTCTGGCGGTGAAGTACGGTAAACTGTTTGAGCAGTTTGCTTCTAGCGATGATGAGTATTTCTTGCTTTTTGAAGATGATGTTGTACTATGTGAAAACTTTGAACATCATTTCAAAAACTATCTTGAAAACACACCAAGCGATTGGGATGTGATTTATTTTGGAAGCGGTGCTGGGCTTACTCCGCAAACAATCCACGGGATTCCCATCAGCCCAAACAAGACCTCATATCTAATGAGTCATCCTGCTTCAAGATGTACGGATTCCATAATCATAAAAAGAAAAGCAGCCGCTGATCTTGTTCGAACATGGTTTCCGTTTAATCTTGCAGCAGATTGGGAAATATCGTATCAACACTACCTACATAACCATAAGGTATATTGGTGGGAACCAAGTCTTGTGAGACAAGGCTCCGAACACGGCATTTTCAAAAGTACATTGAGATAGGATATAACATGAAAGTCAGTATCCATAGCCTTCGGTGGGAAAACAACAATCCTCGTATAGTGAAAAATCAGATTAAGGTGCTTGACCATTTCGGTCTTCGTTTAAATGTAACTGTTCAGACTATAGAACACGGAAAGTGGATTGACCAAATTATGAATACGGTCAACTCCGACATCTATGTTTTTATGGACGGAGATTGTGTTCCACTTAGTTACGATGCCGTCATGGAATCTATCAAGTTCTGTGAGAACGGATATTTGGTTGGCAATGCACAAGTAACTAATTGCATCAAAGCCAAGCATGACATCTATTGCGCTCCTTCTTTCTTGGTCATCAGCAGAGACTTCTACAACAGCATCGGGATGCCTAGTGCTACTTTGAATGCTGTTAGAAAAAATGATACCGCACAAGAATGGACTCGTAGTGCAATAGAACGAGAAAAGAGACTCAAGATGTGGTTTCCTAGCACATTCCAATCCATCCCACAGGGAGGAATTTGGAGGCTTTCGGGTTATGGATACTACGGAATAGGAACAATATACGACAACAAAACATATCATCTCTTCCAAACCAGATACGATAAAAATGTTGATTTGTTTGAGGACACTTGTAATCATATAGTTAATGGGCGATTGGATTTGATAAACCGACAGTACGATTGCCGAGCAGAATACGCAAACATCTTACCGATAGAGGACGATTATGGATATTGAAAAAATGAATGATCGCACAAACTATCTACAATTTATAGATGAAATTGACAGTGCATGGAAGGGTCATGCCAATTTTGCCATAGATTTGGTGAATATGCTAAATCCTGCTACTACAGTTGACCTTGGTGTTGATTTCGGGTTTTCTACTTTTTGTTTTGCGTACCCTCGTATCGGAAAGGTGTATGGGATTGATTCATTCGAAGGTGATCCACAAACAGGAATAAGAGACAATCATAAATTTGTTTGCGATTTTGTATCCAAGATAAATCACAACATGGAACCGATCAATGTGGAAATAATTCGCGGATTTTTCGATAATGTTGCAAAGACATGGAATTTGCCTATAGACCTTCTGCATATTGATGGTCTGCACACATATGAAGCAGTCAAGAATGATTATCAAACATGGTCTTCGTTCTGCAACAAAGATTCCGTCATTCTTTTTCACGATACAGAATCCTATCATCATACTGTGGGAAAGTTTTTCAACGAACTAGATGGATTCAAGATGAACATGCGAGGATCAGCAGGATTGGGTGTGTTTACTAGATCAGAAGAAGTATTTAAAAATCTAGAAACGCTTTGTAATTTTCACAACAATGGAAAATAAAATGTCCTCGGATATTCATGTTTTCTATCACATAACTCAAATAAACAATTGGGAATTGTTGGTTCAGGAACAGATACACTCCATGTGCTTGAGTGGATTGGTTCGTGAGTGTGATGGATTTCATGTAGGTATAAATGGCGATATGTCGATACCATATCTGCCTAAAAAAGCATCCAATACATATCACGCTCCGCAAGAGTGGCGTGAGGAAACTCCTACACTTCGAATGCTAAAGGATTTTTGTGAATCTAATCCCGGAAAGAAAATCTTGTACATCCACAGCAAGGGAGTAACACGAAACAATCTAACTCACAACTGTTGGAGACTGTACATGGAATATTTCTGTGTGCATAAGTGGAGGGATTGTGTTGCTGATTTGGATACACACGATTGCGCTGGATGTCTTTGGGTTTCGCAAAATCAGATTCCGGTTTTTCCTCCGGGATCTCGTCCATCGACCCACTATCCACCACATTTTTCTGGAACTTTTTGGTGGACAAACTCCGATTATGTGTGTAGACTAGACCACTCACTGCTCAACACAGCAGAAAGAACAGATCGTGAATTTTGGATTGGAAGCGCAAACCCAAAGGTCAAGGCATACAAAAAAGATTGCTCACCCGAATACGGTGGATGGTTTCATGGCAGCAATCTGTTGCTTTCAGAGGATTATGCAGAATGAAAAGTAATATTCATGTTTTCTACCTTAAACAACGCGATGTTGGAAAGCATTCATAGATATGACAGAGAGTTTTGGATCGGTAGTGGTTTGCCCAAGGTGAAAAATTATGGAACCGAACAGGCAGACAACAATGACTTTTACGGGAACGAATTTCCCTCCTGTGCTTACATAAACCACTGATTGTCTCATAGAAAGGATTGATGATGAAAAAGGTATTGCTAACTGGTGCTTCGGGTTTTGTCGGCTCTCATATTCTACGACATCTTCTCGTAAATACAGATTGGAACTTTGTTTGCCCGTGTTCTTGGAAACATAAGGGAACACCGGAAAGAATTAAACTAGCACTTGAAGGACAAGACAACAAGAGAGTTACGGTATTTACTCACGATCTTGAAGCACCATTCACCGAGCATACAAAAGAAATGATCGGTAAAGTGGACTACATCTTGAATATCGCTTCTAATTCTCATGTGAATCGGTCGATAGATCACCCCGGAGATTTCATCATCGGGAATACTTTGCTAGCATACAATATGCTAGAATTTGCTAGAGAAACAAAGCCCGAGGTGTTTTTGCAGTTCTCAACCGATGAGGTATATGGGGTTGCACCGGAAGGGGTCAACCACGCAGAATGGTCTTCTATTGTTCCTAGCAATCCATACAGTGCATCCAAAGCATGTCAGGAAGCAACAGCAATTTCTTACTGGAGAACATACAATCTACCAGTGATAATAACAAACACCATGAACATTTTTGGAGAAAGTCAGGACAAGGAGAAGTACTTGGCTCAACTGATTTCCAAGATAAACAATGGAGAAACTGTAACAGTTCATGGATCTGTGGGGAATATTGGTTCCCGTTTCTATCTACATGCTCGTAATGCTGCTTCCGCAGTTTTATACATCTTGCAAAATGTCAAGCCTAGTTTGTACAACGAGGGAGAAAATATAGTACCGGATCGGTACAATATTGTTGGCGATCTAGAGATAGACAATCTAGAGATGGCAAAAATGATTTCTAAAATAATGGGTAAGGAACTTAAATACGAATTGGTTGATTTCCATCAAGGTCGTCCCGGTCACGACAGGCGATACGCACTGGACGGAGAGAAATTGCGTAATCTAGGATGGAAGGCTCCGGTTCAATTCGAAGAAAGTATCAAGAAGTACATTGATTGGACACTTGCTAACCCCGAATGGATGTGATGCACCGTGAAGATACTCCTTCATTACAATTCTTATAGACAACTGGAGGAGTATACGCTCTCTAGCCAGTTCTTCAACAGGTCTGAATTCTTGAAGCAAAATGCGAGTGTACTTGTATGCTGCAACAACGAAAACATTTCTGTTGAAGAACTGGCAAAGAGATGCCAATATCAGTGTAAGACAGAAATAGTTAAGACTACCAATACTGGATGGTTTGGTGGACAGTTCACATCCATAAGCGAGACATTCCACAAGTTTTCAGACTACGATTATGTCATTCATTTTACGCCGGATGTTTACATCGTAGACGATAAACCGCTGATTCAGTTGTTGGAAGAAGAATTGCACACGGATAACGCGATGATACTTGACTATCATCCGTATCATGCTGATTGCAATATTTCTTTCTGTGCCGATTTCATCGTATTCAAGCCTAAACTGACACCGAATTTCTTTGCAATTGATTATCCGCATGAACGAACTGTCTCAACAGAAAAACGACTGTTCAATCGTGTCAAGGAATTTAATATACCACACAGAATAATCTGCCGTGAGTTTGAAAGCCTGTGTTGGCAAGTAGACAAATACGGATTGATTCATAATCACAACAACCATATCATCAGGGAAATACTGCAAACGGGTAAACGCCCTTCTCGGGAAGAAGCATTTAGCCATAACAATACATACACCGGAAACACAATAGCATGAAAATCGCGTGTTTGAAATTTTGTGGTCTTGCCACGGGAGGAACAGAAAAATATTTACAAACAGTTGCGTGTCTATTGGCAAAAGAACACGATGTCGATTTTTACTATACAAACAATGCTCCTCTTATCGACCACAGTTTCAAGCATCCGAATAATTCTGATGAGAGAAAACGATTTGTAGAATCCCGTGGAGTAAATACTATCCCTATACACATTGATTCCGTGAACACAGCAGCAAGAACATGGAATGGAAGCAATATATGGGATGTTTTTGATCCCAAAAAATATGATGCCATACAGAGTGCCCGATATGGATTTCCCGAATTTCCTTTCACGGAAATTCGCGGAACTATTCTCGTAGACAGCATTCATGGTGATCTATCAGACAACATCAGTCAGGTACACACTAGCGTTTTGATATCTAAATGGCAAGCCGATAAGTGGATCAAGAGCGGAGGCAACCCAAAAAAAATGGTTGTTATACCAACCATAGTTTATGTCCCCGAAAAAACACCATCTACTTTGAGGCAAAAACTCGGAATACCGCAAGACGCTTTCGTGTATGGGTTACACCAAAGAAACGATGACGGAATATTCTCCCCCGTTTCTCTCGCTGCTTATGCTCACCTACAGGACGAAAACACATATTTCATTCTATTGGGAGGATCGCAGAGACACAGGCAGTTGGCATCGGAACTCAATCTCAAAAATGTATTCTTCGTGGACTTTGCCGCGAGGGTTGAGGATATACACGATTTCTTGGGCGCACTTGATGTATACACCCATGCTAGGTCTGATGGAGAAGTGTGTTCTGCTGCCATCATCGAAGCCATGTACAATGGTTTGCCCGTGGTGACGCATCCTGCACAGAACATGGGTCACGCCGAACAGATAGAAGGGTGCGGAAAGATGGCTTGGTCTATGGAAGAGTATGTGGACGAGATGCGTAGACTTAAAAATGAAAAGTCCTATCTTTCGGACAAGAGGTCTGCCACTCTTGCTGTATACTCTGAACGGTACTGCTACAAGAAAATAGAGCAGCAGTATTTGGACATTTACAGGAACCTTCAACACTGAACAATGAATCGTGAGTTTAAAAACTATGTGGCAGTCTCTTGCCCTGTACGACTGTCTCTGCTTGGTGGCTCTAGCGATCTTGATTCTTACCTTGACAGACACGGTAGGGGTTCTGTTATTTCTTTTACGCCGTCCTTGTACACATATGTTTCTGTGTATCGTGATGCTCTAGGAAGGAACAACCTAGACAGCAAATACATCGTGAACTACTCCAAACGAGAAGAAACACAATCGGTTGACGAAATTCGGAATGATCTTGTTCGTGAGTTTTTCAAAACTGGCAAAGTTCAGCCGTGTTCCGTGCATATGACTAGCGATGTTTTTTCTCATGGATCCGGTCTTGCGGTATCGTCTTCGTATTCGTGTTCTCTTGCTATGGCTCTGCAAGAATTTCAAGGCAAACAAGTTTCACAAACAGAATGTGGTGTTCTTGCCAATCGTATAGAAAAAACCATCAATCCTCTATTGGGGCAGCAGGATGTTTTTGGTTGCTGTGTTGGTGGATTCAAGAAGATTGAATTTTCCAAAACCGGATTGCCAAAGTATACATTCCTGCCCACAGACATTTTTGAATGCTATGATGTGTGTCTTTTGTTCACTGGTTACACTCGTAGTTCTACCGATGTGCTGAAGACGGTAACCGTTCCAACCGAAGATGTATTCAATCCTATTGTTTCTCTAGCAGAGCAGTGCTTGATGAACCGCGACTACAGGGGTTTCATGGGACTCATTCGTGAAGGGTGGACAGCAAAAAAGCGAACATCGGATTCCATAGTGTCTCCTGCTATTTCTGAAATTGATTCTTGGTTGTCATCAAACAAGAACTGTGTTTCTCATAAATTGTGCGGGGCGGGAAACGGTGGGTTCTTCCTCTGCTTCTTTAATCGTGGAACCGTTCCCGACGAGCGTTTCTATCCGGTTGGTGTTTCTCCTCATGGAGTAAGGAGGTTGGTATGAAGTTCATAGACGATCTTGTTTTTGCCTTGAACAATGTTCCCAAGGATTCGCTGAATGGATTCAAGAATACGGTGAGAGCATGGAAAGGCAGCATACTTCTATTGGGAAACGGGGGAAGTAATGCGATTGCATCACACATGGCAGAAGATTACACCAAGGCTTTGGGAAAACGAGCGATGGCATTTTCGGATGGTGCGCGTATGTCTTGTTATGCAAATGATTACGGATACGAAAAGGCATTCTGTCAGTTTGTCAAAGAGTTTGCTGACAAGAACTCGCTTGTGATTTTGATTAGTTCATCAGGTAATTCAAAAAATATCGTTAACTGTGCTGACTACTGTAAAACACAGGGCATAGCGTACATAACGCTAACCGGATTCGATGAGTACAATCAGATCAACGACAAATACTCTGATTCCGCTGTTCACGGATTTTGGATTAACTCCACCGACTACGGTGTGGTAGAATGTGCCCACGAAGCCATACTCCATTCAGCAATATGATCTACTGCTTTGACATAGACGGAACACTGTGCCATACCGTTTCTGACGGCAACTATGCCAATGCTGTTCCCATCAACAAGGCAATCCAAGAAGTCAATAGGCTTTACGACAGCGGACACCGGATAGTTCTCTTCACCGCCAGAGGAGCAAGCACGGGAATAGACTGGAAGCAGATCACCGAAAAACAACTTACCGATTGGGGACTCAAGCATCACGAATTGATTTGTCGGGGAAAGCCAACCTGTGATATATTTGTTGACGATAAGGCAATCAATGCAGCACAATGGAGACTGACTTCTTGTGGAGTTCGGGGAACTCTTGCGGGTGCATTTGATCTGATCCATCCGGGCTATTGCCGAATGTTTGAGTTCTGCAAACAGAACTGCGATCATCTAACGGTTCATCTTCACGACGATCCATCGACAGAAAGACCAAAGATGAAGCCTGTTCATACTGTTGAAGAACGGATTGAGATACTTAAGTCAATTAAATATGTTGATGCGGTCACGGTATACTCCACAGAAAATGAACTGGCATTGCTTTTGGCAAACGGTAAATACGATGTTCGGTTTTTGGGGGATGATTACCGCGAGAAAAACTATACAGGAAAAGAACTGAACATCCCTATAGTTTTTGTCCCGAGGCAGCATACATACTCTACTACCGCACTGAAAAAGGCAATCAGCGAATCTTATTCGTCATTTATCGGGAGTTGATTATGAAAGCACTTGTGACAGGTGGAGCGGGATTCATCGGTTCAAATTTGGTAGATTACCTGTTGGCAGAAGGTCATCAGGTTGTTGTCATAGACAATGAGTCTGCCGAATGCAACGATCAATTTTACTGGAATCCATCGGCAGAAAATCACAAACTGGACATAACAGATTACGATTCCACTCGCCGTCTTTACAACGGGATTGATGCTGTTTTTCATCTTGCGGCAGAGGCAAGAATTCAACCGTGCATAATCAATCCCCTCAAAGCGGTTCATACAAATATGTTCGGAACTGCAACGGTACTTCAGTGCGCTCGTGAAGCAGGGGTAAAGCGAGTCGTGTATTCATCGACCTCATCTGCATACGGACTCAAGAACGCTCCACCCCTAAAAGAAACCATGCCTACGGATTGCTTGAACCCGTATTCTGTAAGCAAGGTTGGAGGAGAGCAGTTGTGCAAGATGTACTCCGATCTATACGGATTGCAGACAGTGGTGTTCCGGTATTTCAATGTATTCGGAGAACGCCAACCTTTCCGTGGTCAGTATGCAACAGTAACGGGAATATTTCAGCGTCTTATGGAAGCAGGACAACCTCTTACTGTTGTTGGAGATGGAGAACAGCAGAGAGATTTCATCTATGTGGGAGATATTGCAAGAGCCAATCTTTTGGCAGCAACATTTGATCCCCCTTCTCCATTTTACGAATGGGGTCAACTCTACAATATAGGATTCGGATCAACCTATTCAGTCAATGAAATTTCTAGTATTTTTGGTGCAAAGGAAATAGTCCATCTTCCGCCCCGACAGGGAGAAGCACGACACAATCTATCGGACTGCACCAAGGCAAAAAATGAATTGGGATGGAGTCCTTGTGTCGATGTGCGAGATTGGATCCGCAGATCTATGAGAAAGGAAACAGCATGAGCGGATGTCGTCCAATAAGCAACTGTATAGCGTGTGATGGTCTTTCTTTAAAGACTGTGCTTGATCTAGGAAATCAGCCTCCGGCAAACTCATTCAAATCATCGCAAACACAAGACGAAAATTTCTATCCGCTTTTAGTCAATAAGTGCAGAGAATGTCACCATTTGCAGTTGAGTCATATGGTGAATCCTGATGAATTGTTTAAACACTATCTGTATGTTTCAGGAACATCGAAGACACAACTAGAGTATTTCTATTGGTTTTTCAAAATGGTTGTTTCTAGGATACAGAAAAACACTGGTCGTGTTCTTGATATTGGTTGCAATGACGGTTCTCAACTGAATTGTTTCAAGTCTACAGGTTTTTCCACATACGGAGTCGATCCTGCTACTAATCTACATCAGATGAGTTCAAATCGACATACTGTGGTATGCGATTATTTTAACAACGAATCAGTACAGTTTCCGTTCAAGTTCGATGCAATCATTTGTCAGAATGCATTTGCACACAACTACGATCAAGTAGGATTTCTCCGTAAATGCAGAACCATGCTTGAGGACGGTGGATTGGCATTCATTACTATATCCCAAGCACACATGATACGGAACAATGAGTTTGATACAGTGTATCACGAACACTATTCGTACTACTGCGTGAATTCAATGAAGACCATCTGCGAACGAGCAGAACTCCATCTAGTAGATGTAATCGAACATCCTATCCACGGCGGAAGTTATGTTTTCGTGATATCAAAGCATAATAATCCTAGCGAAACCATCCAAAAGATGATTGAGTCCGAAGAGTCAACTGGATTGTACTCTGAAGACACATATACCAAATATGCTCTACGAGCAAATGAAATAGCAGACGAGTTCAAGAGAACAGTAGAACAATTTAAGAACGATGGATATACTGTAGCAGGGTACGGTTCTTCCGCAAAGGGAAACACCTTCTTGAATTTCTGTGATGTTCGATTGGATTTCATCATAGACGATAATCCTCTGAAGCAGTCTCTTTTTACTCCCGGAACATCAATACCAATCTACAGCATTGATTTCTTGGAGAATTATGAACAAAAGCCCATCTGCTATGTCCCTTTGGCGTGGAACTTTTTTGATGAAATCTGCAAACGATTGTCCGAAAAAACCGAAACCAAGTCAAAGTATTTGAGATACTTCCCTAGAGTAGAGATTACCGAACGATGACTAAATACACGGTGTCTGAAAATCTACAAGATAGAACGAGGAATAAATAAATGTCTACAGTATGCCTGTCTATGATTGTCAAGAATGAAACGCACATCATCCAAGAGTGCTTTGATTCCGTCTACAAGCACATCGACTATTGGGTGATCGTGGACACAGGCTCCACAGACGGAACGCAGGAGTTCATCAAAAAGTACTTTGCAGAGAAGGGAATTCCCGGAGAACTCCATGAGCGTCCGTGGGTTGGTTTCGGTCACAACCGATCTGAAGCCCTTGATCTATGCACAGGCAAGGCAGACTACGCTTGGATGATTGATGCGGACGACCGCATCGTGGGTGACTTCAAGTACCCTCACGGCAAGAACATGACCGCTGACGGGTACGCACTCAAGTGCGGTCGTGACCAGTGCATTTGGTGGCGGAATCAAATCTTCAGGACGGGAATTGGCTGGAAGTACATCGGAGTGCTTCACGAATACGCGCACTGCGAAAAGCAGCCACTGTCGCAGGAGAAGATTGACGGCGACTACTACTTGGAAGCACGAACGATTGGTCATCGAAACACCAATGTTACTCCCATTGAAAAATACTCCAAGGACGCTGAAACCCTGCTTGAAGCACTGAAGACCGAACCGGGAAACTCTCGGTATCAGTTCTATCTTGCACAGTCGTACTTTGACTCGCAGCAGTGGGACAAGGCAACCGAGGCATACTACAAGCGCGTGGAGATGGGTGGATGGGAAGAGGAGTGCTACTACTCCCTGTTCCGTGTGGCACTCATCGCTATGGCACAGGAAAAGGAGTGGCCGATCATTCAGCAGAAACTGCTTGACGCTTACGACTACCGCCCGTGCCGTGCCGAGCCTCTACACGCAATTGCCCGTACCCTCCGCATGATGGGTCGTCCCCGTGCAGCATACATGTTTGCCAAGGAAGCAGCGCAGATTCCGTTCCCGCAGCACGACATCCTGTTCATTGACACCAATGTGTACAAGTGGATGGCACTGGACGAACTGTCTGCCACGGCATACTATGTTCACGACTACGAGACAGGACTTCGTGCTTCCGAGGCTCTTTTGAGGGGCAACAGACTCCCCAAGGAAGAGGTGGAGCGGGTACAGAAGAATCATGCGGTATATTCGGAAAAGGTTCAGGAACTGCGCCGGATACAGTCAGGCACGGGAATCCAAATGCCCATGCCAACAGGAAATATTCCACTTCAGCCCATTACCCTGTCTTCGCCGCAGCCCGTGGTGATGTCATCCAAACTGCCACAGAACCCGCAAGTAAATATTGCCTACATACCTCCTAGAGCGAACCGCTTCAAGAAGAGGAAAAAGTAATGGCATCAGCACAGTACGACATCAACGCACAGCAGTATTCCACGCTCAACTTTCATGTGGAGTACTACGATGACAATGGCAATGCTGTTGATCTTACAAATTACACTGCGCGTTTTCATGTGCGCCCTCACACCGACTCCAACAAACTGTACCTAAGCATCACCACATCAGGAGTCACCGGAGGTGGATTGACTGGTGAGTTTGGAGTCACATCGGGAATCAGCGGTAGCGGGGGAATATTTTTGAACCGTGGAGAGACAGGCTCTGTGTTCACTGGCGGCATTTTGATCTCTGCTGATGCTACTACTATGGGATATGTTCGTCCGGGGTCGTGGAAGTACTCGCTTGACATTACCAAGGGGGTGACCACGGAAGAACTCATGCAAGGACAGTTTGTGGTTTTCCCCAAGACCACCCGATGAAACTAAAATTCAGCAACAGCACTCATTTTGTCAAGCCCAAGCAAACCGAGGGAAAACTTCGCATTTGGTATCGGGAGTCCACGGTAAAACCAAAGCGCGTTGAACCCAATAAACTGCGGATACTTACAGAACGATTCTTGGTGCAGCCCAAGCAAGACGGAGTGAAGTTGACGCGATTCGCTGATCGCGTTGTTCTGAAACAGTGTGAGAGTGTTGGCGTGCAGTTGTACCGCAAAGATCGCAGATTGGTTCTTAAAACCGATGAATTGACCGGAATTCGTCTATACAAAAAACAAAGTACCCATGTACTGAAGCAGACCTGTGACGGCACAATATTCACATGGGATGCCGCCGAAACAATTTTCCGACCACCCACAAATAATCTAGGCACTGTTAGTATACCAACAGGTTCTTTCATAATCACTTCCGGTCTACTAACACGAATATACGACACAGAAAGACCCATAGTAATAGGTGTCACTTGGAGCAACACCATTTCTGGTGGAACTGGCGGTGTGAATTTTCCAGACGGAACATACACGGAAGTTGGATCTCCGTATTACCATCTTGCGGAAATACGCACGACACCAACGGCTGTGAACAATTCTGCGGGTAGTGTGCCGAGCAGAATTGTGGGTCTAACAGGAATGAGCGGAGTGTCAGGGGTAACCTTTACATTTAACTCCGCAGCAGGAAACTTTTGGTTGCGGTTCGGTGCTGGAACAACAGGAACTCCCCCATATTTTGTTCCTTCTGGAACGAAACAAATTCGTGACTACACCGTAAGAAATGTTTCTAACAACAATTCTTTCATATTCAGGTTCTTGATTGGTTGGAGAGTAATCTGAAGCGTTTGAGTTGACACACGGTCAATCTGTGCTACAATCCCCTCAAAGGAGACTTCATCATGGACAAGCCCACACTTGGTTTCTATTGCATACCCAACACAGGTTCTACACCACCGCAGTTCGCAACGGACGGCTCTGCGTGTTTTGACATCTGTGCCCGTTTCCATCCCGATCCCGAAAACTCCGATCCTGATTGGGGTGCGTACAAGCCTGTCACGGCTTATGGTTCGCAGAATGTCAAGATGGAGATTTATCCTGATCGGGGTTGCCTAGACATTCCTGCGGGTTGGCGGTTTCTTGTTCCCACAGGACTAATTTTGGATATTCCTGAAGGCTACTCCGTGCGACTCCATGCCCGTAGCGGCATGGCACTGAAGGAAGGGTTTGTGCTTGCCAATGCTGAAGGCGTGATTGATTCGGACTACACTGATGAACTCATGGTGATGGTTTCCGCGCAGAGTTCGTGCTTGGTCAGCATTCCCAACGGTGCGCGTATCTGCCAAGCAGAACTTGTCCGCAATCAGCCCGTTGAACTAAAGAAGATTGACCACCCCCCGCAGAAGAAGACGCAGCGTGAAGGCGGATTCGGAAGCACGGGGCTACACCCTTTTGACCCTAACATGGGAGCCTAAACATGACTAGAGATGAACTACTGGCGTTTCACGCCGAACTGTGTGGTGCAGCCCGTGATCTGATGAGCAAGAAGAATCGTGACTACGCCGGAAAAGAAGGCACGGAACCGTTTGCTAATTTCACCCGCGTGGAGTCTATGGGCATCTGCAAGACGGAGCAGGGCTTCATGGTGCGCCTTACGGACAAGATGAGTCGCCTGTCTTCATTTATTCACTCGGGAAAAATGAATGTGCAAGACGAATCATTTATGGACACCTGCGTGGATGTAATAAATTACATGGTGCTGCTTGCTGCATATTTGAAAGAAAAAGAAGCAGCAAATGCTGGAAATGGTATTGATTCAAATAGTCCATCGGTTAAGATGTGAGCATGATCCGCTACCTCGGTTACGCTTGCCAAAATCTGTCCCTGTGCGAAGGACGCAAGGCAAAGGACAGATTCTTCACCGACCGTACCTTGCGTATGGATCGGTTTTCCATAGAGAGGGTGGGGGAACTCGGTGCGCGGAATGCTGCCGATCTTCTCCCCATCCTCAAGTGGAATGTAGCCAATGGCATCAAGTTTTTCCGCATCGGCAGCGGGATGTTCCCGTTCATGGATCACCCAACCCTTGCGTATCGCATTGGTGACATCCACGCAG
>Ga0129336_10000722_pt1 | contig 19572 bp, 16 predicted proteins | sample CPB6_02_DNA_FD_96878 | JGI IMG/M metagenome (GOLD analysis project Ga0129336, IMG submission 96878) | Freshwater to marine salinity gradient microbial communities from Chesapeake Bay, USA - CPBay_Sum_0.6_0.2_DNA | ecosystem: Environmental > Aquatic > Marine > Coastal | place: USA: Chesapeake... | reverse complement strand
CGGTTCATCTTTCAACACCTAGCGGCGTTGTACGCTTGGATTAATTAACGCCGCCCTAGCTCAGTCGGTAGAGCATCGCTCTCGTAAAGCGAAGGTCGCGGGTTCGATTCCCGCGGGCGGCTCAAAAAATTCTGAATCTATCCAATTGATTATCTTCTACTCTGCTTTAGAAGAGGAAAACAACAATAATTTAGGAAATTTTATGAATTTCAGGCTTGCTTGCATTTAGAATATTTCCCCGAGCAAAGTGATTGCTTTTTTGTTGGTAAAAACAATCTAACTCTAAGCTTACCGAAAAGGAGGCTTTTATCACGCAAATATGTCAAAAGAATAGATTAATTGTTTAGACTTCTTGAGTTCAAATGACAATAAATATCTCAACTCGGTGCTATAGTGAAAATCTTATGACAAACCAGATTTCTTTAGAGGAACTATTTCACACACTACCTTTGAAGGTTAAGAAGTACGAAAACTACTTTCCTGCCTACGAACAGATTTTGCAAAAATATAGAAATCAGGAAGTTAAAGTTCTGGAGATTGGAGTCTTGGATGGAGGATCCTTGTTACTCTGGAGGAGATATTTGGGATCGGGCGCAACGATTGTTGGTGTCGATATCAATCCTCGAGTAACTGAATTAGAATCAAAAGAGTTTGATCTTGTAATCGGCGACCAGGGTTCAAAAGAATTATGGCAACGATTGAAAAGTTTATATGGTCAATTTGACATAATTATCGATGATGGGGGGCATACCAATCGCCAGCAATTACTCACCCTCGTGAACTCAATTGACCTTTTGAAGGATGGTGGCAAACTAGTTGTTGAAGATACCCACTGTAGTTATATGAGCGTGTTCGGGAATCCTTCTAGATATTCATTTGTCAATTTTGCCTTCAAGGTGGTTCATAAGATTAACTCTAGATTTTTTGATACTCCGCTCGATTTGATAACCAAATCAGTATTTAGTATAGCATTCTACGAGTCACTTGTTGTTTTAGAAGTTAATCGTCTAAACTGCAAGAAGAATAAGGAAACAAGTAATTTTTCCACACCAAGCACTCGCGGAGATCATCGCTACAAAAATGATTTAGTCTATACATGGATCGAGAAGAGACTCACGACTTTTTTTCGTCTGCGAATCTCGAACAATAGACTAAAGCATAATCTGAAGTTTGTTAAGAGTATTTTTATGAAAAACTATCTCAAATTTAAATTTAAAAAAGAAAATGTAACGCTAAGAAAATATTTCAAATAAACCAAGGGTGTATCGCACTCTAACTGCAATGAAAAGCAGCTTGCTTGATACTCGGTTGAGATGTGCACACAGCAATTTTTGTGGATTTGAATATATTTTCCAAGATATATGAATTATTGTGTTTATGGAATTATACTGCTTAAAGATTACTCACATCAACAGGATTCAGACTCTCCAAAGTCGATGATTCGCTAAAATCCATATTTGTTAATTAACTGACACTAGAGTTTTATATCCAATTACTAGATTATTTGAAGCAAATCTTCTTGTGTAAAAGTTAGATTAACCGTGATTAATGTATTGTCTTTGCTATGTCGCCCCGTATGATAGAAACATTTGTCCGGAAGATGGAGTCTACCTAATTCTATAAAAATGAAGTTCAATCAAGCTCGATAAGCCGATCCTTGAATCCCATATTCTTTATACTTCCTTAACCTTCAGTAAATGTTGTCGTTTTGAATTCTCCGTTAAGTGAATAAAATACGGAATTTTCTGCCTTGTCAAAGGAATAAAGACGGCGCCCTTGATTTTATTGTTGCGAGAGCATCCGAGGTGTCAATGTTGGTAGCAGAGATCATAGATACTGGATTGCGATGATATTTCCCTACAAAATTTCGCACTCCCGCTGCTGTGTATTTACCCTCCGCTAACCGCGCCCAAAGATCAAAATCTTCCCAACCGTAAAGGGTGAGAGACTCAGCGTAACCCCCGTGAGCTATAACAATTTCCCTATCGACAATGGCGAGCGCATCAATGTAATTCCCGAGTTTCGAAAAGAGTTGAGCATCCCATGGGAGAAAACTCATGATGTCCAACATGACACCATTTTCCTCAACCACCAAGAATCCATATGCGAAAGCAGCTTTTGATTCAGGCTTCATTGCATCAAGAAGTAAATTCGCTCCGTTGGGCAATAACTCGTTATCACCATCCAGCATTATAACCCGATTACTCTTTGAAACTTCTAGAAGATCATTGCGAGCAGCTCCCACGCCCCCATTGGAGTTTCGAATAATAATCGAATACGGAAGAAGTGATTCTGATAAGAAATCTTTTGCCAATTTAATGGTTCTTTCATCGCCCATATCGCTACACATGATCACTTCAAAACTATGGGAAGTTCTTATGGCCTGTACAGACCTAAGACAACGCAAGATGGTTTCTTGCTCACGATAGAAAGGAATGGCAATCGAAAAGTCATAATGATTCCTAGTCCGAGTATCGATTAGAGGGCGATATCTTGCATCGTCTTGTACTTTTGGTTCGCATAACAGAAAATCGATCTTTCTTTGCAATTCAAGGTTTTGCAGAAACAGAGTTTTCTGAGTTCGTTTGAAGTGTTGGACCATAAAACTTAAGTATTTCACATCTTTATTGTTAATAATCAATTGCTTTAAATTAGTTAGAATAAAAGAAACTATGCTCTTCACAAAAAAATCAAAAAGTTTACGCGGATTCCTAAGAAGAGATGGGAATAGATATCTTTTAATTGAGAAAGCTTTTTCTAGAAAACGTGTTATTTCGTCTATGCTGTTTTCGTACCTTAAGTCTTTACTTTTCTGGAAACTATTCAGTGCAATTTCATAAAGTTTTCTCGAATCAGAGAAAAGACTTTGTATGTCAGTTGTTTCATCAAGGGGTATAAAGTGTTGGTGAGGGATTAAGGATTTTGAATCAATTGAATTCTCACTCAAAACCACCGAGCCTTCTTCCATTGAAATAAGCATTCTTGCCCATTCAAAACTTCTCGTGCCTTGTCGGTGAATATTTAGTAAAACTCGGCTTGAATGCATTAGTTCTCGAACGGAACTAGATGACAATTGGCTTGAATCTGGCACTTCATTCGGCTGGGAAGGTGTTTTTGCAAGACACAAAAAAGATTTAAGATTAGATAATTGTAAAGAGTGCGAAGCTAGGATTCGTTTTCTGTGCTTGTCTTCGCCTCCGATAAAAGTTATATCAAACTCTCTCGTATCCCATGTGGAAAAATCATCGAAAAGTATTTCAGCAGAGGAGTTAAATAATTGAAAATATAATTTCGTCTGGGGTGGAGTCGGAAACACATCCATAGAACTCTTGTTGATAAAGATGAATTTTGAAAATAGAGGTGCAAAAGACTTAGAGTATTCGAACCACTCACTTCCAGGATTTTCAGATATTAAAGCGATACTTCGAGCCAGAATAAACCTATTAGGAAATATCCCCTGGATGCTTTCTGGGTTATACTCGTGAGGGAGAAAAATATATCTGGCGCCGTGTATTTGTGGGAAATGATCAATTGATAATTCAGTGTCAAATCCGAGACACTTAAGATTTTCAACCAATCTCATGCAGAGGTCTTTCATGAAAAAATTAGATTTTGTGCTATGAACAACAAAAATCTTCATTCCGGTTTCCTTAATCTGATGGAGGCGAGGGCAAGTCTACCAATTACACAGGCTGCCAATTTAATCGACGCCATAAACAACTAGCCCCACAGTCTTTGAAGCGATGACACTCTCAACTTTTGGGCGACTACAGCAAGTGTTACATTGTAATCTTTTAGACTATACGATACTCGCATACAAATGGTCATTAGATGAAGTGGTACATTAGGGAAATAAACCTTAAAAGTTCCTGAAGTCAATCAAGACTCTGGAGGAATTAAAAAGTGTCCATGAAAATTGCAAGCGTTGCGGCAGTGATAATTAATTACAAAGTTGACCCATGGCTAATTGAGCAATCGATAAATTCCATTGTGATAGCTGAAAAACACGGTTTCATGATAGACATCTACGTGCATGATAATAACAAGAAGAGTACCTTGAATTTTTCAAGTAATCCGAGAATCAGAATCTCTAACGGTACTGGAAACATAGGCTACTCGAGAGCAATGAATTTCACACTAATAAAAAATAAAATTTTGGATCATTACTCTCATGTTCTCGTCATCAATCCTGATGTGGTGCTTGATTCCAACTTTTGGAAAAATCTCAGAATCATTTGTGATCAGTCAAATGAGGAATTACCAGTTCTGATACCAATTACATTCTTGAAGTTTACCAAAATGATCTACAAAATGGATAATAAAGTCAATTTATTGTTCAACAAAAAGCTTGAAGCGTCTTTAGTTGACACTAAAACCCGAAGGAGTTTCGTTGTAACTCCCTATAATTCGATGGGATTACCTTGTGAAGGAGAGAGAGATGAAATTAAGTATTTAGCTCTTGACTCCAATAAATTCAATAAACTTGAGTCAAGAAATCTGCAAATTAGAGCTAACGACAGCCAATTGCTTTCTTGCGTAAGAGAGGATTGGATTGAAAAATGTATCGTAAGCAATAATGGATCATTTATAGGAAACTTGTGGGTTGCTGGAGATAAAGACAATGGAAAATTGGCTGTAAATTGTGAGGAAATTGAAAATAAACAGGAACCATATTGGAGTTGCGCGTGCGCAATCGTTAGTGTTGATTTCTTTCGTAAAGTCGGCTTCTTTGACGAGAGATTTTTTCTCTATTATGAAGATAGCGATTTATCTCTTAGAGGTATGCAAGCGGGAATGCCAGCAACTTTACGTCGAGAATTGATTGCGTATCATGATCAATCGCACTCATCATTGAAGAATCCTTTACGCAGACGTTTCCAATTGGTAAAAAGCGGCACTTTGTTCAGTTTAAAATATTATGGCGCTTCAAAAACATTGCTAGGCATAAAAAAGGAATTGACAGAAGAATTGGGGAAAGGCAATCTATTAGGAATATTCAGAGCACTTTTTAGAATTTGGTTTTTCTTAGACTCCAAACGTACAAGTAACTCAATAATTAGCTTAGAAGTCAAACAAGATATACAATGACAAAGGAGCGAAACAGAAAACTACAGTCCGCAATTATTGGCAGAATTCGGACCCAAAAATGGGTACCATAATGAAACATTTAACATAGAATTTTGAGCCTTATGACAACTTTATTGATAGGCGGTGCCGGGTATATTGGTGCTCATACTTATGAAGCATTGATTGAGGAGGGTGAGGATGTTATCATCTTAGACAATCTTTCAACTGGTTTTCTCCAACGGATATCTCCTCGGGGACGATTCTACAGAGCAGACATAATGAATGAAGGTTTACTAAAAACTATATTAAGCGAAAATAAAATAGAAACAGTAATCCACCTAGCAGCATCAAAAAGTGTGCGAGAATCTCTAAGCAATCCTCTGAAATACTATGCAAACAACATATCTGGAACAATCTCATTACTCAAGTCCCTAAAGGGGACAACAGTGAAAAATTTGATTCTAGCTTCAAGTTGTTCTGTTTTAGGTGATGGAAATAGCACTATTGGATTTTCTGAAAAACCAAAAAGTCCATATGGTATTTCTAAAATGGCATGCGAAAATCTTTGTAAAGATATTGCAGTAGAACTAAAACTAAATATAGCAATTCTGAGATATTTTAACGTTATTGGTTGCTCAGAATTCACATTAGCTTGTGATCTGGCTGAAGATGCAGTTTTACCCAATTTCATTCGAAAATTGAAAAATGGATCAGTTTTGGAAATTCATGAACAAGAATTATCAGAATTAGAAAATTTACAAACAAGAGACTATGTCGACGTTAGAGATGTTGCGCGCGCTAACCTAGCAATTCTAGATCTGCTGCGAACGACTAATGAGAATCTATGTTGTAACGTATCCAGTGGAAAACCAGTTAATCTCTTCGAAATTTTGAAATCGCTAGGAGATTGCGTAAATGAAAGAATAGAATTTGAGTGTATCGGAAGGAATGAAAATGAATCTTATCAAATTTGGTGTTCAATTGATTCTGTGTTAGAGGAATTGGGTTGGAGACCAAAATATAACCTTATGGATTCGATACACTCTCAGTATGAAGTAATGACGCGCGATTGGGAATTAATCATTCAAAAAACCACTATGACGGATTTACCTAACAGGAAAAGTTGATAAAAAATGAATATTTCGCGAATAATAGACAGAATATTGGGCCTATTTAAGTGGATGAAGCTCTTCAATAAGATATTTCGAGGACGAGGAAAGGGCACTTATGGGAAAGAGATCGTTGAGTATTTAATCGAGAAATACGTTTATGAGTATTCAATGCAAAAAAGGGATTACGACGAGGCAGAAAAATTTATCACGAAAATACATCAAATTTGCATTCCTGAAAAGGTTTACAAGCTCAAAAGAATTGGTAGAGCATCGGACTCAGGGTATTTTATACCGGAACTAATGCAATTTGAATTGGTTATTGCTGGAGGCATAGGCAAGAATAATGATTTTGAGTACTACTATGCATCTAAAGGTTCTAAGGTTGTAGCAATTGACCCAACTATTAAACGTCTACCGTCAGAACATCCAAATATTACGCATGTAAAGAAATGGATCAGAGGACAAGACAACATTCTAAAGCGTGACATATCAATCAAATATTTGATTGAGACAAATCCCGCTAAGAGAAAACTTCTAAAATTGGACATTGAAGGAAGCGAATACAGCGCCTTACATGGATGCTTATATGAATTAGAGCATTTTGACCTCATTGTTGTTGAATTTCACAACATGTTCAAGCTTGGTGATGAAAGATTTCGCAAATCATTTTCCGAGATTTTAGACACGATCGCAAGTCACTTTGTCTCCATTTGCTTTAAGAGTAACAATTGGAGAAATCATGTCCAATTTGGAATAAATTTTGTGCCAGAAGTATTCGAAGTCGTCTTTGTCAACCGAGGAAAATTGAATTTCTTAAGGATTGGAACGCCCAACGACTCAAGTGACATGAGAAATTGTCTGAATAATCCCAACAGGTTAAGGATTCCAGACGAACCTTTGGTTCACGGAAGTATTCGAGACATATGCTAATTATCTAAAATTGGAAAGTTGTTTACATTAAAAATAGTATTTGTTACGAAAATGTCATACGACCACGCTTTGTAGTGGCAATTTATTGCTTGTTGTCTGTATCAAAAAACAAATTAAGAAATTCTTTACGAGTTTCGCCAACGACTTACTCTAAAACATAAACAAGTTCTACTGTGGCCCAAAAACTTTATCATGATCCTAAGTAAAGAAAGACTTAATAAGGCAGATATTCAAGTCAATTAACCTTGCTCAACCGATGCTGATAAATCTTTTTGAAATATTTTCCTGTGAAAATTCCCAATTTACGTTCAATTGGAATATCCTGAAGATATCAGAATCAATTTTTCCATTTCAAAATGTGAATTAAGAACTGATTCACGAAGCTTGGAAGAAATGTTAGAATGGATGAATATGAGAATAACGCAATTAAATTTACAAGGAGTCAGCGGAATCAAACTGAATTAACATAATAATATCTCTTTCTTTAAGGGGTAAATTCAAAATCAACTAATTCTTCGTAATATAAATATAAATGGTGTAGAATTGTCAAGTGCTGACGATATCATTGCTCCACGCCAGTTTTATGTCGAAAGTTCCTCTGCGCATCTTAGTTGAGGCATGGAAATCTAGGACCGTTCATTTAGCAAGAATTGAGTACATCATATGCTACTCACAAAACGACTTTCATACAGCGAACTATTGTAGGAACGAATATTCCTACTTCCTTGAGCAGTCAAAGATCTTCTTTGATTTCCGTGTCAATGAAACCCCATCTAGCAAGTCAGTAACTGCTGTTCAAAATTGGAATTACGCCTCAAACTTAGCGAAAGGAGAAATATTGTTCGTGGTATCGGACGATATTCTACCGGAACATGGATGGGATGTAGAGTTAGAAAAACTTATTTCTTCAAACGACATAGGAGAAAAAATAGTTTGGAAGATTCAAGATAAGAAGTGTTTGCAATTGGACGACGGAGGTTTACTCTTACGCCATCCAATAATGACAAAACCCTTAGTGAATAACAATCTGGGCATTTTCGACACGAACTTTCTTGGCAGAGGTGCAGATGACTACTTAACATATCAATCATTAAAAAACAGACAATTGAAAGAAATCAAGAGTTTTAAGATACACCATGCTTTCGGGAATATAATAGATAGGCAAGGAGAATTAAATTGCGGTTGTAATTCGAAAACGAATTCTTCTAAATCGAAGTTATCGGAATCGCAGGAATTAATTTCTGCAACTAAACTCGCCGGTTCCAATATCTTGAATAAACTTACATCACCCTATTTTAAGATTTGGGGTCCATTAATATTCAATGAAAAATATTGCAAAAGAATAGTACAGAGAGCCACAGATGGAAAGATTATTCTTCGAAACCCCTTTTTTGTTCTTATTCAAAGAGTGTTTATGTTCATTGAAAATCGAATTTGAAATATGAAATTGCAGATAAATCACATAATTACCACCATAGATAATGGAGGTGCGGAAAATCAACTTGCGCTTTTAATAAATGAGCAAATCCGGAGTGGTTTGATTGTGCAGGTAATGTATCTTAAAAAAATCAATTCGATAAACCCTTACCTTAACAATAGTGCTGCTTTGTTAAAAAGAATTACATTTGTAGAATTAGTGCGCTTCTTGTTAAAGCGTAAAACCCCCCCTAAATCTAATTCGCAAATAATACACGCCCACCTTCCTCGAGCTGAAATATACGGCTATCTAATTTCGCTTAAAACTGGATCTCCTCTAATAATTACTCGCCATAACACCGAGTCATTCATACCAGGGCATTCCGGATCAATATCTAGAATCTTGAGTACAATAATTGTAAATCGCAGCAAAAGAGTCATATGTATCTCAAATGCTGTTAAAGAGTATCTAGTTGAGAATAGGGAATGTAGCGATTCGAAAAAAATGAAAGTCATTTTCTACGGGTTGCCTAAGATGAAAGAAGAGCAAATTTCTAAAGGGAAAAAGAGAAATGACAAAAAACCCTTCATAAAGATTTTTACGGCTGCCCGATTAGTTGAGCAAAAAAATTTGATCAACCTAGTGAGGTCTTTAAGCTTTTTGCCAAACGAATTTATTCTAGAAATAGCAGGCGAGGGCCCTCAGCAAGAAATGTTAGAGATGGAAATTAGTCGTTTGAATTTGGCCAAAAGAGTAAATCTCCTGGGAAAGGTAACGGGAATCAGAGAGAATTTGCAGGAGTCTGACGTATTTGTTCTTGCGTCGAATTATGAAGGTTTTGGTTTAGTGTTGCTTGAAGCCATGGAAGTAGGCTGCAAAATCGCTACTTCTCAGATTGCAATTTTTAAGGAGTTGCTCGGAGAAAATTATTCGTTTTTTTTTAATCAACTCGATCCGAGAGATATTGCCAGAACCATCAAAAAATTGAGTAAAGTCTCTCAACTCGATAATTACTGGTCTAGCAAAGTCAATAAATTCTCAATAGAAGAAACGGAATACCAAACCCGACAAGTATATTTTGAGAGTTTACCATAATAGTGATGCCATCTGATTCGGTCAAATTTAAGTCGCTTCTTATCTTCAATTTGTCGCTGGACCTAGATGAACCAATTTTGTCATTCACACACGAATGGGTTTATGAGTTTTCCTTGAGATATGAGAAAGTCTTAGTTTTCTCTACACATGTAGGACGTCGCGAACTACCTCAGAATGTTGAAGTGATTCGGATAGGAGGAGGAAACATCGGGAGACGCATTGTCGCCATAATGAGACTCTGGAGATCTATCTTATTTGTGATTAAGAATCCAAATTGTCATATTTTTCACCACATGTCTACAAAAACATTGGTTTTTCCGGGGTTAGTTTTTCAGTTTCTAGGAAGAAGACAAGGAGTTTGGTACTCACATTCATATCCTGATCCATGGCTAAGGTTTACTTCAAAGATGAATCTAACTTATTTCAGTCCTTCTGAATCTTCTTTCCCGATAAATAACTCTAAAATAGATTTGCGAGTCACTGGTCACGGCATTGACTTTGCGGAATTTCAGGATTTGGGTTCATTAGAATTACAAAACAAAAATTCAAATCGTGCATTGTTTGTAGGGAGAATCGTTCCCGTAAAAAAAATCGAAACAATCATAGAGACAATAAGTTTAAGTAATGGAGAGATCAAAGAATTGGTACTCGTAGGTCCCGCCAATGACACGAAATATCTAGAAAAATTAAAAAGATTGGCTTTGATTATGAATGTTAGTCTACTGTTTATAGGAATGTTGGATAGGCGTAAACTTCAGCTCTTGTTGTCTAATTTTGAATATATTTTTTCAGAAACACCCAAATCAACTGATAAAGCAGCTATTGAATCTGCAGGGTATGGGTTGTATTTGATATCAAGCAATCTAAATTCCCTAGAATTATGCGGCATGTTTGAATTATTTGATTTTTTGGGAAGATGTCCGCAATCTCTAGCGCCTTCGGCACAGCTAGACTTTTTGAATTCACTTTCTCGAAAAGAGCGGCAAAGTGGTAGAAGGGTAGTAGCAGAGTCCACGCGGAGACAAAACAACTTGAAAACGACTATTGATAAGATTTGTCATGGGCTCATTGCGTAAACGAGATAGTACCACTTGGCTTCTAGTAAGTTTTGCCGGGAAACTCTTAAATCAAAGACAAAAGAAATTCAGTGTTCTAGCGATTGCATTTCAAACAATACTCAATTTTCTGGACCTTCTTGGCATTTTGTTGTTTGCTCTTTTAGGCGTGTTGGCCGTCTCAGGAATTACTTATCAAAAAAATAGTAAAAACTTAGATGCAGTTTTGAACATCCTTAATCTAGAGAATAGTTCTCTTCAAATCCAAGTAATGACATTAGCCGCTTTATCGCTACTATTGCTCGTATTGCGGTCCATCTTATCCGTAGTGTTCTTCAATCGATTCAATATTTTCTTAGCTCGTTTAAGTGCTATTTATATTTCACAACAGTTGTCTAAACTAGCCTGTAGTTCGATGGATACTCTCAATTTATATAATATCCAAACATGGTTCTTAATATTGGTTAAAGGTTCGCAATCAGTTATTATAAGGGCGTTAGGAAGCATTGTTGGAATCTTGGTAGATGGCGGTTTATTACTTTTTATCTTTATAGGTTTACTTTTATACAATTGGAAAGTTGGCCTAAGCATCACACTTTATTTTGGGCTACTAGTACTTCTAGTAGATAGAATTGGGAATTCTAGAATAGGCAAACTTTCAGCAAGAGAATTGAATCTCGAGCAGAGATCGAACACGCAGATAAATGATTTACTCTCGATATTTCGAGAAATTCTTGTAAACGGCAATGCTACGTCACAAGTCAAGAAGATCTATGAACAAAAGTATGAACAAGCGCAAGTTCAGGCAAAAGTTGCCTTTATGCCGCTTATGAACAAATACTTATACGAATCGGCCTTGGTCGCTAGTTTGTTAGTTTTTTCGGGAGTAATGTTTGTATTTTTTGATATTTCTACAGCCTTTGGCGCGATTACACTTTTTTTTGCAGCTAGCAGCAGAGTAATGCCCACTTTTCTTCGGATTCAAACACAAATATCTGTTATCCGTAACTCTAAAGCATTACTTCAATTAGTTATCAAAGCGGATCAAGAACTTTTTGAGGCAAATAAGAAAGTTCTCATCTTGAAATCCCATGAATCAGGTGGGAAGAATGAATCAAGAGTGCAAACAATCAAACTTAGAAAATTGAGAATTTCTAATCCTGTTTTGGACATAGAAGTTAAGTCCGCAATCTTTGAAAGTGGAAAAATATATGGAATTGTTGGGGAGTCTGGATCAGGCAAGTCTACGTTCATCGATGTTCTTCTTGGATTAAAAGAATGCGAATCCGGAGGTATCTTTTTCAATGAAAGAAATTTAGAGCCTTCTTTAATGCGAAGACGTGGTGTGTTCGGATTAGTTCCCCAGGAGGTATTCTTGCTAAACAATTCTTTGAGAGAGAATCTGCTTCTCGGCCGCAGAGACATCGATGATAAGCGCCTCATCCAAATTCTACAGAAGTGTAATTTGTTCAACTTAAATAACTCCAAAAAAAACCTAAATGAAATTCTTGGTTTTGGCGGCCGCCTACTAAGTGGAGGCGAAAAACAACGTCTAGGATTGGCACGAGCACTCCTTGGAGATCCCGAAGTGTTGATACTTGATGAGTCAACAAGTGCCCTTGATGAGTCAAGCAAGAGCGTGTTCATGAATCTTATCGAGAATTTGAAAAAAGAGCGCATAATCATTATGGTAAGTCATGATAATTCCTTGAAACGATACTTTGATGAGGTATATGAACTTTCAAACGGATCAATTCATCGCGTTGAATCAATAGGCTGATCTTGCGAAAATGATGAAATATCGATTCGTCAATACACAAAAAGTGTTCCTTACCTAAAACGAAAGATTGGGTAAAAAAGAATTGTTTAAATCTTTGTTTTCGGCTTATGTAGATTTTTTTCAATCGATGTATAAATTTCGCTGGTTCATATTTGAGTCGACTCGTTTAGAAATTAAAATTAGATATCGAGGTTCGTTACTTGGGATATTGTGGAGTTTTATAAATCCGAGTTTACAAGCAGTAATAATCTTTTTCGTATTCAGGGAAGTACTAGGCGTCCAAGATATTGAAAATGTTGATTTTTTCGTTTACATTTACTCTGGAGTCCTTGTTCTCAATTTCTTCTTAACTACCTTACTCAGTGGTGGAGAATTAATTTTTAGCAAGAATCATCTCATGCGAAATACTCAAATCTCTTTGCACACCTTTCTTGCAATTACGATTGCGTCTAATACTATTAACCTTATTGTTGGATCAATTCCTCTCTCTATTTACATGTCAATTAAAGAGAATCTTTTTTCGGCTAGGTTAATTTATTTACCATTTCTTCTTGGTATTATGTTTATATGGCTTTTGGCAGGCGGGGCATTGTTAAATATGATTTATTCAAGATTCTTAGATTTAAGGCAGTTAATGCCGATTATTCTTGGACTGCTTGTCTACCTTACGCCGATCTACTATTCAATGCAATCGCTTTCAGGACAATTTCTTAAGACAGTTGTCGGGTTCAATCCTCTCACCATTATTCTAAGTGGGTTCCGCTTCTCACTTGGAATCACGGATAATATTAGCACCTTGGCTTTAATCATAATTTGGTTTATTGGTATGGCATTGTGGCCAATAGCTTCACGCATTTCGCGAGACTATCGCGAAAAAGTTTGGGCGGTTCAGTGATGAACAGAGATGTAGTTGTTGAATTAAGGGATGTTACGTGGACGTATCCCAGAATGGGTAACCATTTTCTCAACCTTAAAAATTATGTCACACGCACACGACACTTTAATCGACTTTTGAAAGCAGATAAGCAGACTAGTCTGTCAAGTGTAAGTATAGATTTTGCAAGAGGAGACTGTGTGGGCATTATTGGGAGAAATGGTGCTGGGAAGAGCACACTTCTTCGGGTGATTGCGGGAATTCTTAAACCACAATCTGGCAGCATCATAGTCTCTGGCCACGTAACGCCCATAATGGAGTTGGGATCTGTGTTAAACGGTCAACTAACATGTAAAGAAAATGTCATCCTGGCGTTGCATGCTTTTGGGTGGAGCAAAAGGCAAGTAAACAATAAATTGAAAGAGGTTTTTGCGTGGTCTGAGCTTGAAAATTATTTAAATGAACCTTTGTCCGCGCTTTCAAGTGGAATGGCATCTCGCTTATACTTTTCTATAGCAACCACACAAAAACCTGATGTTGTCTTAATTGACGAGGTGTTGTCGGTTGGAGATCAAAAATTCAGAGAGAAGGCTTATGAGAGAATTGCAGAATTCATCAAAGGCGGTAGCGTAGCGTTGATTGTTTCCCATGATTTGTCAGTCATCGAAAAAATGACAAATAAGTGTGTTTGGTTAGAAAATGGAAAAGTCATAATGTACGGTGTCACTATGAGTGTTTTAGAATCTTATTGGAAGTCAACAATTCAATGAACACAAATCTCAAAGTGATAAGTAAATGGTTGCATTAATCAAGTCAAATTTCGAAGTAGTATATGAGCAACCCATTATCATCAAATCAGGCATACCCGTTGATGGCTATAACTTCCTTCGAGCATTTATCAATTTAAAATTATTACCGGAAAACTTGCGATTTGAGAGCGCTGGAATATTTGATAGTCAGTCTCTGAGACCGAAGGGAAAACTCTGGAAATATCAAAGAAGGATATGGTTACCGTCAAAATCTGAGAATACGGTGTGTTTTTATCAGCAGATACCACCTAAACCTATTTTTGGAAACTCAGGAAAATCAAGGGTCAAAAACATTTATAGAGTTCACGATTTTTTTCCGAAAACACGACCTGAATTGTATACAAGAAAGCAGCGAATTGATTTTAGGCGAAGAATTTTAAGTCTTCAAAACGTTGATTACCTAATTTTTAATTCGCTTGAAACACAGAAAGAATACGATGATCTTTTCCAATTAGAAAACGTTCCTTATACTGTAGTGGAGTGCCTGACCCCCTCTTTTGCTTACAATTGGTTAGACTTTTCCTCGACAAAAGAGGATTGCTGTAAACGGTTAGAGCAATTAGAACCTGGCTTTATACTGGCGATTAGCCCTTTAATTAAGAGAAAAAGAACGCTGCAACTTGTCGAATTTTGGCTGAATCAACTGAAAGTATACGGCATTCGATTGGTTCTGGTTTCGTCGGAAATTCCAGGCAATTCAAATCATGAGGATAGACTAATTCTGAAGCGAATAGAGCAACATAACAACGAACTCACTATACTCAGCAATCTCTGTTCACAATGCGTGGCTATGCTATATCTCAATGCGCGTGGATTCATAAGTAATTCAGCTGCCGAAGGTTTCAATATGCCCCTTAAGGATGCCCGATTCTTCCAATTACCAGTGTTAGCGCCGATACCCATGGAATCAACCTCCAGGAGAAATGAAGATAATGGAGGTTTATTCTCAAATAAGCAGTTAGGGGTTTTCGTCAAAGATGTTTTAGACAAGAACAACAACTCTTATAGTACTCTGGACAATGTCTTGAGACAAAGGACAGTGTCTCAAGTTTCCTTTTTCGAGAAAGAAGTACATAGAATTGTTGAGAGTTTAGTGAATTGATAATTAGATTTCTTAAAAATGCTTCACCTTTTACAGCTCTTGATTCAGCATCGAAATCAAACATCAATCTGAATGAATATGTGTTACTATTTTGTACCGTGGATCAAAAGAGGAACGAGCAGTTTCTAGAGCATTGAGTTTGGGGCATTGTCAAGCTGCACAAATATAGAATTACCGAAAATTCTAAATGACGACGAATGTAACTGATGTAAGTTTTAGATCTAGGAAAATGATGACTCAGAACAATACGCCCGTTTGTTAGAGATGCTAGGCATCTGATATCTGGCAGCGAGTTGAGCGAATTGGAGATTCCAGATGTGTTTCAAATGATACATTATTACACTGGAGAAGCTCCTAACGCACTAAAAAGTGTTTGTAAGGGTTTTAAGAGAAGGAGTGGTAGTGACTATGAAAATTAATCACTCTTCCTTTCTTGGTACTTTTAAAGACTTGGCAGTGTCGTTAAACAACGTAAAAATTAATTCTTTTGACAGGGATGTAAGTTTCCTAGAAGATTTTACATCTGATTTGAAACACCTCTATTTTACTGGCGTAGGTGCGTCGTTTATTCCTGCTCAAGTTGGTTCTCACGCTCTCTCTTCAATGGGTGTGCAGGCGTCAGCCGCGGAGGCCCTCGAGCTGCTACATGGTGGGTTTGGACGCTTGAAAGAAAATGATGGAATAGTCTGTTTCTCTCATAGTGGAACAACAGTCGAAATTCAAAGAATTCTTAAACACGCAAGATCAATGGGTGTAAAAACTTGCTTAATTACAGGAAAAAAAGAATGGAAATCTGACGCGCCTGCTGATTATATATTAGCATATGAAATTTGGGAGAATCTTGAAACCATTCGTGGCGTCCCATCAACATCTTTACTTGCACAAACCTGCCTCAGTTTGAGTCTAGTTGACTTGATAGGAAAAGCAATCGGTACACAACTGGATGCAAAATCTCACCCCAACGGTACTTTAGGTCTCATCAATCAAAAAGTGGCTAACATAATGCAGCCAATTTCTGATGAGTATGTAGGTGGGATGAGGTCCTCTTTATTTGAAGTAGTAGAGAAAATGAGCAGAAATAGTCATGGAGTAATATTTTTTGTTTCAAAGGATGGGCAAGTTGGAATTTTCACTGATGGAGATCTTCGAAGGTTTGTATTGAAGTTTTTAAGTGAAGAAATTTCTTCCTTGGAATTTAACCCTAGTGATCACGTGAATTTTCATCCAAAGGTTTTAAAGCCTGAAGATTCCTTATTAGAAGCGAGTCTAATGTTTGAATCCGGAAAGAAAGTTTTAGTCGCTCCAGTTTTGAAAAATGACAAGCTAGTCGGCATAATTCATATTCACGATTTATTGGAAAGGATTTAATCCAAGTGAATCCGGCATGCGTAATACCTGCAAGATTTGATTCGAGCCGATTCCCAGGCAAACTTTTGGAGCCATTGGGGAGTTCTGAGGTTTTAGGAATGACATATTTAAGGGCCGTGAAATCTAGACTATTCTCGCGAGTTGTAGTAGCCGCCGGTGATCGGAAAATTGCTGAATATTGCAAAGAAAAAGGCATCGAATTCATAGAGACTAAGGGAGAATTTAAGTCTGGTTCCGAGAGAGTAATTTGGACTGCGAATGCGCTTGATATTGAATGTGATGTCGTAAATTTACAGGGTGATCAACCCTTATTCTCTGTGGATGATTTAGAGAATCTGAATATGTCTGGTTCTACTAGAGATGGAGTATCAACTCTTCTGTATAGTGAAAGTGAGAACGACGTCAATTTAGGCGGAAATCCTGTATTCGCTACTTTAAACGGTAGAGGAAATATCATAACTTTTTCGAGGGAAAAAATTCCTGGAGGACATGGCATTAAAGATAAACTTTTTCATATAGGAATTTATTATTTCCCAAAGGTTTGGCTGCAGAACTCCAAACGCTCCCTACTGTTTCATGAATGTGAATGGAGCGACAAAGAATCTCTTGAGCAAGTAAACTTATTGTGTTCGGGAGTGAGTTTTTTCCCCGTTTTTGCATCCGATTGTCCTCCTGAAGTCAACACCAGACAGGATTTAATTGATGCTCAACTCTATTGGAAGGAAGTTTGCAATGTCCAATAAGGTTAATAACACGATTATAGCAGGTCCATGCGCACTAGAAGAAGGAGAAGTAAATTTCCAAATTGCGCAGAGATTACGGGACGAATGTGTCCATCTTGGATTCGAGTATATATTTAAAGCATCGTTTGATAAGGCAAATCGGCTATCAATATCCTCGGGTCGAGGAATTGGAATAAATGCAGCAGTCGAAATTTTTGGAGAAATCAAAAGAAGCCTCGGTGTCTCTGTGACTACTGATGTTCATGATTTGACACAAGTAGAAAAAGTTGCATCCGCCGTCGACGTGTTGCAAATTCCCGCTTTCCTTGCACGCCAAACTGATTTGATTATCGAAGCGGCAAGAACTGGAAAAATAGTGAATATCAAGAAGGCCCAATTTATGACTTGGAGTGATGCAATACTGGCAGCGGAGAAGGCGAAAAACTCAGGTGCCAAAAACGTGTGGTTAACTGAAAGGGGAAGTATGTATGGATACAGAGATTTGGTAGTTGACTTTCGGAATATATACGAACTGCTCAAAGAGGATTTTAGTTTTTTTCTAGACGCGACGCATTCGGTACAGAGGCCAGGTGCGAATTTGACAGCAAGTGGGGGAGATAGGCAATACGTTCCCACCTTAGTTGCAGCGGCTGGAGCATGCGGCGTAACCAACCTCTTCTTTGAAACTCATCCAGATCCAAATCAATCAATCAGCGATGGTCCAAACATGATTCCTTTGGACAGTGCGCGCGAAATCTTGATTGATTTCCGGAATGTGCTCAACTACAGAGCTTCAAATCCCCTCCCATTAGTTCGCTAAAGTGACTTTCTTCTTTACATTACCTCAAACGCTACTTAGACAGCTGGCCATTCGAGAACTTTCTCTAGAACGAAAGTTTATATTTATTCCAGAATCTGAAACGTCGACAACAGGTCGGGACAACGATCAAAATTTTCTGATTTCGACCAAACTGCTAAAGAAAATTAGGCCAAATGCCAGAATAACTTTAGGAACAGAGGAAGATCTCGCATTCGCTAGAGCGTCAGACGGCATAGGTGATGAACTTCTTAGAACATCGAATGCCTACGAGAAAAGAGTTACGGGTCATTGGGAATATTTAGTTCAACACAGTTGTCTTGGTTGGGAGTCTGTCAATTTAAGAGGAGTGTTACACCCACTCATGCTCGCCAGAAGTTTGGTTAGAAGTAATCGAAGATTTAAAGGAAAAAGTTTCAGAAAAGTATTCGTTTATGCGGGGGAGAATGAGATTAAGTTAAGGAGGAGTTGGCAGCCCTTACGCAAAATTCAGGTAATTCCACACGATATGATGGCAAACGTAGCTCGATTGGCCTCTTCAGTAGTCGAGATAGAGAAGAAGTTTGTAATCAGTTCGGGCGTTGCCATATTTCTTCCCGCAGGAAACTGCGAACAGGATTTCAAAAAAACAATATCATGGGTGAAAAAAAATGATTTGTCTTTAGTAGTAAAAGCCCATCCACAGCAGAAATATAATCTGGGAATACTTCCTGAGTCTTTAAAAGATTTTGAAAAACAGCATTTCTTACTAGTTGACAATAGTATCCCTGCAGAAATAATAATTGAAAAATGCAACCCCATTGCAATATTTGGTCCACCATCAACCATAAAGTATTACTCAAGGAGCAAATATCACGAGTACATTCCTGATCAATGGCCTCAATTACTTGAAGCAAAATTGATTCAAACTTATCGAGAACTTCTTTTGGGGAATGGAAACTTTCCATTTTTACCCATAATAAATCTTTGAAATTTCGAAAAGTCACCAATATCAAGAAACTAAGTGACGTTGTATTGAGTTTGAAACACAACAAGGATTGCGTTGACTATAGAATTTCTCACGTTCCTAGTCAAGAAACAAGACGTTAATCACTTTGTTTCGAACTTAGACGTTTTGCGATACACTAAAGTTCGCATAACAATCCATATACAAAAGTAAGATTTATCGACACAGGAGTGTGGCAAATGGGTTCAGTAGTCAAAAAACGCCGCAAGCGCATGGCTAAAAAGAAGCATAAGAAGCTTCTAAAGAAGACTCGTATTCAGCGTAGAAACAAGAAATAATCTAGAGTTTTAGGAGTACTAATTTCTTGTTAATTGAGGTAACCGCATAGCGGACCTTTTCAACTGTAAGTGTGGCGCTATCTTTGACACCATCAAGGATGGCGCCACTTACTAGTTTGGGTGAGACATTTGAATTATTG
>Ga0129336_10000720_pt1 | contig 19592 bp, 21 predicted proteins | sample CPB6_02_DNA_FD_96878 | JGI IMG/M metagenome (GOLD analysis project Ga0129336, IMG submission 96878) | Freshwater to marine salinity gradient microbial communities from Chesapeake Bay, USA - CPBay_Sum_0.6_0.2_DNA | ecosystem: Environmental > Aquatic > Marine > Coastal | place: USA: Chesapeake... | reverse complement strand
GACCTGCTCGGAAGATGCATATTGGTTGACTGCTGCCATATTCAGATCTGCGGCATTCGCAGCAACAGGAGCAACCATTCCCAGAGCAACAGGTGCAAGCATCAGTTGTTTGAGTTTCATAAAAGATTTGTTTTTGTTCTATAGGACATAGTGATTAACCGTGCAAGTAGTTGCGGCACGGTTAAGTCAGAGTATATTAACAGTTTCTTCAGATTCTGTCAAGTAAAAAGACTTGATTCTGAAAATTTAAATCCTTTGTATAAAAGTTCATCAATTTGTTTTGTCGTATCGTCAGTTCTTTTAATTTTATTAATTCTTTCCATATCAACCAAATCTGGATGAACCCACCAATCTTCAAAAGAACTCCATGGGGTGGGAGCAATATTCGTGAATACTAATTCGTATCCTTGCATTTGCAAAAACTTTCTAGATTTAGATCTATAACTGCGAGTCATATCATTATAATAATCATGTTCATATGTAATGACTGCAAATTTATAATCATCAAAAGGAATTGAAAGTAATACTTCAAATGTAGATTTTGAAGGTTCACAATCTAATTGCAAGTAATCTATTTCTTTAGTGTTAAAACTATTATTTAAAAGTTTACTATAATTTATTGTCATGGCATCTTTGCAAATAATATTATTCTTTCTTTGTGCCCAACGTTTACATAAATCATCATTAATCTCTACAGAAATTCCGGTCCAATTAAATTCAGATTCTAAAAGGTATGTGTTATTCAGATGATAAGGATCTCCTCCACCAATTTCTAAATACGTTCCTTTTTGTTTTCCATCATGAACAAAAAGAACAAACATATCTTGCATTACTTGGGAATGATTTTTTTGTATTTTGTCATATCCCTTGAACTTTAATTTAAAATCAGAACTTTTTTCTTTTGTATATGGACGAATAGCAATTTTTTCTGGAGCTGATCCCATTCGCATGATATTCTCTTCAACTGCTCTCTGATGTTGTTCGTCCATAACATCCCAGTATTCATCTACCAATTGCTGTAACAACTTTCTAGATTCTAAACTCTTTCCCCACCAATAGGCAGAAACGGATTTTTCAAAAATCAATCCATACTTGCCCGGATATTCAATTCCAGAAATCGGTTGCAAATCAAAATCACAAAGTTCCAATCCAATGTTTGCGTAGATGTATGAACTCTGCCATTCTTGTTTTCTTTCATAAAATCTAGATAACAAAAAATATGCCTCAGGTCTCTTAGGAAGAAGACACAAAGCATTCTCTAATAAAATCTTAGAGGATGCATCTCTAGATCCCTGTTTATCGTAACAAAAGAAACCATGGATCAATGAGTTATATGCAAACTCTTTATCTGTGCTCCTCTCAGCAGCTCTTAAAAAATATGTTAAAGCTGGTGCAGTATGGTTTTGTTCTTCATACCATACTGCAAGGTTATAATTTTTTTCTGGATTCTCTGTATCCAGTGCGTATTCAGTTAGTTGGTTCATTGATAAACTTTTCAACTGCAGATTGTGGTATTTTTAAAATATATGATGCGTTGTCTTGAACTCCAAATGTAATCAAAAAATCATCTCCTAGAATATCCATTCCGCAACAAAATTCAATTTCTGTATTTAAGAATGTAAGTACGGGAGAAAAATTAATCATATTCCAATGGCAATCCCAAACAATAAATCTATGCCTGTATCTTGCATTCTTTCTTCCAGCTTCACTGTTAAATAAATCTGTTTCATGGACTAAACAAATATAATTTCCATTCCAAGAGACAACTTGAGAACTTCCTCTCCAATCTTTATGTCCTGGAAGATATTCTCCTCTAAAAATAGTCTTACAACTTTCTTTTTCTGGATCAGCTTTTACAACCTCAGTCAGATTTGTCCATTTAACAAACTCATACGGTTTACCTAGAACTGGCATCCAATTTTTTTCACAGTATGAAGTATTATCTCCAGGAGTTGGTATCCTAAACCTAGAAATTTCTTTTGCTCCATTGTCAAAAACAATTTCTGATAATTCCATTCTACCAGTTCCTATGGTATCAAGATCTCTACGAACACCACATAGATAAAATTTATTGTGCCAATGAATCAATCTTGCGTCTTCCAATCCAATAAAAGTCCATAGTGGTTCTTTGTCCAGTAGGGATGTATCTACTTTAGAATATGAGACTATATTGAGATCATGATCTAGAGCACAAATAACATTAGTTGTTCTCAATGTCAAATCATGTTCTGGATGAATATAGGAGAGAGGTCCCCACATATGTTCGAATACACTTTTTTCTGCATGATACAAAGTGTAATTTACATTTCTTAGATTGACTATGATTTGATCCCCAAGAACTAAAACTGATGGATTTGTCAAGGAAGGTCCAGACAGATCTTTAGAAGAAATTAAAAGGGGGGCAATACTGCCCCCGTTTTCCAATGCATATTTTACAAAATTCATTCTTGTTTTTGAACTGCGCTGTTTTCAGTTATTCTACCAAGATATGGATCATATGACATATATTCTCTAATGTCAACATTGACTCCATTTTGTTCCCAAAAATTAGACAATGCTTGATAGTTTCCTCTATGAAAAATATCAATATGTTCTGGATGAATAGATGATCCAAGTTCTGTTTTGTACAGAAGAATTGGAATTGAATACGTATTTCCAGTATTATAAATCAAATCATCAGCAACTGGTCTTGGTTTAACTCCATTATCCAGTTTGTATTTGTCACCACGAACATGAAATTTTAATATCTTCTCTGCATGATGTCTTGTAATCATATAACAAGCAGTGGAGAAATCATTTACAAACCTTTTATGAAGTTTTACGTGAATATCTCCTGTACAAATAATTGCAATTTGAAGTACATCCCAATCATATGGAACGTTTGCATAAAAATCATTCCATGTAAAATTCCAATATTTAACCAATTCCAAGCTACAATCATCTTCCATAATGATTGCATATGGACTATCCGATGTTTCCATCCAATACTTTAATGCCTTCAAGTGCGAAGTAACGCATCCAATTTCCCCTGATGTCATATTATCTGGGTATTTGCCTACAATGATATCACTAAGGTCATCTTCTCTGCCGTCATATGCAGAAATGCGTGTGTAGTTTTCTACTTTCCAATATTCAAATTGGGATTCCATCCACTCCCTTCTTTCTGGTTGATCATCAAGATTCAGATAGTAAATTGGACCCATGCCTTTGAGTTTAAAGGCAGATTTGTTTGCATCTAAAAGATCGAATTCACTCATAGCTTAATCCAAAAAACTTCTTCCCCAGGAAGAGATCCAACTACAACATTATCTCCGTATTTTTCTACAAGATATTCTTTTACTTGCGATAGAACTGGAGGAACGTCATTAACATATACTTTATGTCCGGCATCAAGAAGATCTAAACAAAGTCTATATTGTTGACTTTCTGTAAGAATATCCGTTCCTTTCTTATAGGAAATATAATCAAAGGCAAAAGGAAGATTATTTACATTCTTTGCAATAAAATTTTCTTTTAGAAAACTAGCGTGTGCTTCATTAACATCATCAGTAGTAGATCCGATGTTAAATTGCAATCCAAGTTTCTTTGCATATGCTGCAAAAGAACGATTATCTCTAGGTAAACATGGACCGCCAAATCCAAATCCATATTTTAGATATTTCGATCCAACGCGAGAATCTTCACCAATTGCTTTTAAGACTACTTCAATTTCATCTTCCAATCCAGCGATAGACATGACCTCACCGACCATGTTTGCATAACTAATTTTTGTAGTCAGATAACAATTTACTGCAAGCTTTACTAGCTCTGCAGCGGTTGTTGACATGTAATTAATTTTTGGAGTACTAATCTGAATTTTTTGATATAAAGTATCAATAAATTGCCTCGTATTAGAAACTGGACCTCCAACCAATACCATATCCGCATATTGCAGATCTTTGATGATTGATCCTTGAGCAATAAATTCAGGATTATAGAATACATCTACGCCCAAATCCGAAAGTTGTTTTTGAAAATTGTCACAATCACCAGGATTTGTAGTACATCCTACAATAAAAGATTTTCCATTTACAGGAAAATCAACTTCCTGAAACTCAGTTACAACGTTCCAAACGGAACTTACATCATAACTACCATCAGGTAGCGAAGGGGTAGCTACTAAAGTATAAATGATGTCACATTCTCTAATGACTTCTTTATTATCAGTAGTTGCTCTAAGTCTAGAAGATGCTCTTAAAAGATCAGATACTTGAGGTTCATTTGTAATGATGTTTTTTAGGTTCAAATCTCGCACATATTCTTCACGAATATCTGAAACTAAAACAGTATAACCTGCTTTTTCGCAAAGAAGAGCGAAACAAATTCCTAATCTTCCTGCACCAATAACTCCAATTTTCATAGCTTAAACGTAGGGATAGACAACATTTTATGTTTGTTTTGGGTATTGAATTTTTGAAGAACCGCAACCGCAGGTCCAGTTCCCAACTCCATCGCCTCTTCTAATTCTGCATATGATGCGCCAATCTGATCTTCATCAGTTCGACTATCTTCCCAGAGTCCATCTGTGGGAGGTGCGTCAATAATACGTTGATCTACACCAAGATGTTTTCCAAGTTCCCATACTTCAGTTTTATAAAGGTCTGCGATGGGTGCAATATCAACACCGCCATCACCATATTTAGTATAAAATCCTACACCATAATCTTCAACTTTGTTTCCAGTACCAACTACAATGCCATTCACTGAACCAGCAACTTGATAAAGAGTTACCATACGAATACGTGACTTGGTATTTGCATTGGCAAGATCTTTATGAGTATATGTATATTTTCCAGTCCAATAATCAAATGTATTGATAAACTCATCATAAACTTTTGTTAGATCAATTCTAATTTTAGTTACATTAGAATATTTTTTTTCTAAAGTTGTACAATAAGAATCCGAAAGATCATCGTTCTTTTCACTCGAATGCAGTGGCATTGAAAGAACGTAAGTTGGAAGTCCAGTCTCTGCACAAAGAGTGGAAACTACAGCGGAATCTATTCCACCAGAAACACCAACAACCAAGGACGAAATTCCATTTTCGTCTACATAGTCTTTAATCCAATTAGTAATTTTACCAGTCAATTGACTATAATTTGTAATTCTGTTCATAACACTATCCAATCGGGGCAATAAAGGTCTTTTGTATCTTTGTCTGCATATGCAGGTCCGAACCACATTTTGGGGGCAATAACTTTTTTATTTGGATTGGTCTGTAACCAAGCTCCCCACCAACTCATGGTACTATTAGCAATAATAGCATGAGAACATAGAGACATCAAGCACAAATCTACATAGGGAGTATATGATCCATCATCATATTTGTCTGTTGGTTTTGATACTAAAAATCTATCGTCTTTAAAAAATTCTTGCTCTTCAACCCATTCAGGAGAATCCGAAAAAACTACAACAGGTTGATCAGCGTCAAAATGCTCTAATGCTTTTTCATAGTACTCAATAGGTTGAACTGGATGCTGATCGCCACATTGAGTATATGACCATTTAAATCCGCGAGGATCTACAAGATTTGCATCACCCCTTCTAACATGTAACATAATTGGATCTTGCCCTTCCAAAGAACTCATCATCTCTTTACATGGAAGAAGATGTTCATCGTGGAATGTAAATTCTTTTCTAATTACATCTTCAATATGACTGAAGTATTTCCAGGATTGAAAAAATCCAGAAAGACTTACATTGTCTGGGCAATTTTCAAAGACTTCTTCATCAAAATGAAAATGACGTTCTGCTAGATATTGCATGTGCTCGAAGCGAACAAGTCTTTCTTCAGTCACATCCTCCATTTTAAAGCAATAATGAAGACTATAATTTTCAATTCCCTTTACATTATAAGGAGGAATGCAAAAATCATATCCATGTTTTGCAGCCATACCTCTTAAGGCTGCATATTCGAACATTTGATTTCCAAGTCTACCTAGACTTCCAAGTTGATTAAATGCTAATGTCATATTTTTTAAGATAATCTTGTTTAGAATAATATTCTACCAATTGTTCTTTGGTCATTTGTTTTATTTTTTCCCATTCTTTTGTATTAGAATCCATATGCGGATTACTAAACCAAGAATTTTCTCCTCTAGCGTGTTCTAGATGATAAACAGTATCGTCTATTCTTCCTACATTATAACCTAGAGTTGTAAATCTGTAAAATCTTTCCAGATCTTCTGGAGCATAGGCACGGAAATTTTCATTTTCCATTCCCCCCTCTATGTATGTTTTAGTTCTGAAGAACTGTGCCCACCCATAATCAGAAGTATGTTGATTAGAGTTAGAATCTAATACCGAAAAATCACAATCATTTGAAATAAAATCTGAGATTACTTCATCAGTTGCATTAACTTGTTTTTGATAATGACCCTGACCATATGGATATACTACATCATATGTTCCATCTAGAATAAAATTATATGCCTTAATATAACTATCTACTGGCAAAATGACATCGCAATCATAGTTTACAACTATTTCAGTCTGTGATGCCACTATCATTTCATTCAAAATTTTTTGTCGATGAAACAAAGGTTCTTCAGATTGTTCAAAGATATGATTAATCCTTTTCATATCATCGCCAAGAAAGTCTTCAATTTGAGGAACGACTAATTCTTGATAAACAGATTTTTCATCGACTTCCTTGAGAATAATATTAGTATCAAACTTCTGAAGAAGAAAGCACAATGATGTAATTACATTCCTAAGTCTATCTTGAGATTCTATTCTTACAGGAATAATAAACGTTGCTTTATTTAAATCAGTTTTCATCGGGATATTTCCATCCATCTTCAAAATAACTTGAATGAAGGGTCTTGATGTAATCAAGTTCTTCCCTATTAATTAACCAACTTCCTTTTGGATGATCTACCCTTCCATTGTAACATATTTTACTAGAACTTGTTCTATTTTCATGCTCTCTAGTAGCGGTCAAAACATGCTCAATAATATGAGGAAGACCATATGCGATTCTCATTCTATGATATAACTCAGTATCAACTAATAGATTTAGTCGATCGTCCATATACATTTTTGATTGATTGAGAACAGACATTCCAGAAGGATTTCCCAAAAGGTTTCTTCCTTCTAACATACAATCTTCCCACACAGGAATAACTTCTCTAAAAAAAGTTTTTCCATCTTTTGTGTGACAAAACTTATTAAATGCCCATTTACATCCTGAAGTTTCATACTCTGAGAATATTTTCTCTAGCGCACTATCATCAACAAATAGATCATCTTGATATGCGATTTTACAAATGTGACCTTCTGCTAGTTCTAAAGCACAATTAGTATTTGGACCTAAATTGCCTCTGCCATTTGGATTTCTTGCATATGTAATTTCAAAGTCATCGCTCATCTTTTCGCAGAAATTCATGACCTCATCATCAACACTATGATCAGAAATAACGATATCAAAGTTACTGAAAGTTTGTTTTCTAAGAGTATCGAATAACTCAGAGAGATATTCTACACCCTTTCCACCATACTCATATGTCGGAATACAAATAGAAATATCACTCATAAATCAACAACTCCAACCAGTTTTGCCTCTTCTACAGTAGATGGACAATCTGCAAAGTCAACATCAAGATATTTCCAACGATCAACAAACACATCTTTAGGATCTTGCCCATCTGGACCAAACCACATAGTTGGGCCAATTACATTATCATGCCCAGACAACCAAGCTCCCCACCAAGAGAATGTAGAATTTGCCATGATTTGATAATCACACATGCTCATCATACACATGTCAGTAATGTTATCTCCTCCTTCAGAGATTAAGAATCTGTCATCGGAAAAGAAAGGTTGCTGAGAGCACCACTGAGGATCATCAGAAAAAACGAGAACCGGAAGATCTGAATCAAAGTGAGAGAGTGCTTCTTCATAATAGGAAAGCGGAAGGACTGCGTGATAGGTTGGTTTAACCAAATGATCCGTTCGACGTACATGCAAAGAAATTGCTTTTCCATCTTTTGGAATAATATCATTCCAAATATTTTTGCACATACTTAAGACATCATTTCTCCACGTAAAGTCTGTGCGAATTTCGTCTTCAATATGTTTAAAATATTTCTCAGACTGGAAATATCCATAAAGATTTATATTATCTTCACAATTTTCAAATAGATCTTCATCAAATGTAAACGATGCTTCTTGTTTATAAGGAGCTGGAAATTGATTTACTTCTTTACATCCAGTCATAGCAAATGCCATGAACAGTTTGTGTTGATTTTCTTCGTCATAAAATTGAGCATCATTGTCCGGTCCAGGAGGAATGCAAAAATCATATCCATGTTTTGCAGCGATGCCTCTTGTTGCCGCATATTGGAACATCTGATTTCCAAAACGACCATTTTTTCCTAAGTGATTATGTCCGATCATAGTTGAGTTCCTTCAGGTAAGTGATAATGAAATCCAAAGGGTGTTATTCCTTTTGTTTCTGGTACTGGTTTTTCGTGTGCAAATCTAGCTGCTACTTCAATAGGAGCAATTTTGCATCCAAGTGCTTCATAAATGTGTCTGTTATGAACACAAATATTACCATCCTCGGATGTACTTTTTGCATTCATATGTTTATAAAAATCTCCCCAATTTACATCAAAATGAATGTATGCTCTTTTTGGAACGTCAAGTAATTTTTTACTTCGGAAAGAAAATCCACCGTTACCAACTCGATGTTGTTTGCCCCATGGATCAATGTATGCATCAGAAGCTTCATACCATGGAGCACCAATATAATCATAATTAAACCAATCACCATCCCATTTATCTGGATTGATAACAAATCCATCTGGTTGTACTAGCAAACAATATTCAGTATCAATATGCTGAGAAAGATTATAGATGCAATAGTAATTATATTCGTGAATGGATTTAATTTCATAACAAGGAGAAAATTCTATTCCTTCAGGAATATTTCCTGGATCCTTATGGGTTATTAATTTTACAGATCCAAAATTAATACCTTTCATACTATGTTGAAGAGCAAAGATTGCTCCTTCCACATTATCAGATGAGATACAAAAAAGAGTTACATTTGGAAGATCAATTTTTGACATGATATTTAACTCCTTCTAGATAATCAGCGTCTTCGCCATTATATAAATCTGGAAACTCTGCTAAGTATTCTTTAAATTCTTTTTCACATTCTTCTACGGTAAAAAGTTTACCATTTCTATCCATATATTTGGAAACAAAACTATAAATGCTGCATCCAAGACTCCACCACCCTTGAGATAGATTATGGTGGAACCAATATTTCGGAGCAATACAATACTCCAAGGTCTCACTTGTCCACAATGGAAAACAAGAAAATGTGGAGGTTGAAGCAATTACATGTCTCGCATTTTTAATTGCACAATAATCCCAAGCAACATCTCTATGATATGCAGGATAATCTGGCAACATCCTATTAGCAGTTTCAACATCGTCAGTTACAATGCAAAATTCCATTTTTGGATTGTATTCAACCATTCGTTTAATGGCGTTGTCCCAATATGATCTGGGCACAAACCCACCAGCGTTTCCAACCATATCTCCACCACGGAAATTCATAACACAAATGTTTTCTCCATTTGTATCCATATGATCATATTCTTCTTTTACCTTTAACCACTCTTTAATTTTATCCAGATTGCCACAAAAATAATCTTCGGATTGGAGATTTCCATCAATTTTAGTATTTGGTTTAAGATCAAAAAGACCTTTGTCGGTCAATCTAATGTCCGTATGAAGTCGATCGTCCGTATGTGCGCCGTGCCTATATTCTCGATAATAATTTTCTATACCATCAGGTAGAGAATCTGGAGGACCACCAGGAACACTTATTCCTCCTGTGACTTCTTTACCAAGATCCAGGTCTATAAAATAAAGACCTTTATCATTATGTCTTGGATCACCAAGGTTTTCTCTACCCATAATACCATAGTCATATCCATGATATTCTGCCAACATTCGTGTGACAACATATGCAAAGAGTTGATTACCAAGTCCTTGCCCGTGATAAAGTTCGGTTACTAACATTTTTAAATCTCAAATTTTGTAATTACTTTGTCAATATAATTGATCATTTTATCATTAATTGTTGGTGAACACCCAAGGAAGAAAACTTTATTCAACACTTGGTTTGCCTTTGGATATTTAGATGCGTCGTCGAGGTGTGAATATCCTGGATGGAGAAGAATATTACCTGCAAAATAATTTCTAGTTTGTACTTTATTTTTCTCTAGATGAGAAACAAGATTTCTTTTTAGAACTTTATCTTCGCAAATAATAGGAACCCCAAACCAACTAGTCTCTGCTTCTGGACGTTCATCAATAACTCTAACGCCAGGAACCTTCTGGACAATTGTTTGAATTCTTCTCTTGTTGTCTCTTCGAATTTTGTGTATCTCTTCAAACTTCAACAATTGAACAGATCCAACAGCACCTTGAAGATCCAAAGGTTTAAGATTGTATCCCATGTTGGAAAAAACATATTTGTGATCCACTACATCCTCATAGTTCTCCAACCAAGTATCAAATCGTTTTCCACAAACTCCATTGGATAAAAGATTCTGTTGACCAACACAATAACATCCACGACCCCACCAAGCAAAACTGCGAGCAAGATCGACAATACCCTTAATATTGGAGGATACCATTCCACCTTCGATAGTGCATATATGGTGTGCTGGATAAAAAGAACATGATGCAGCAACAGCAAAGTCAGTTAGATAATTACCTTTCCACTTACTTCCAAGACTGTCGCAGTTATCGGCAATCAATTCAATGTTATTTGATTTGCAGATGTCAACGATCTTTTCAATATCATAGGGATTTCCCAATACAGGAGAAGAAATTACAGCTCGTGTTCTTTCAGTAATTTTTGATTGTACTTCATCTAGATCCCAATTTAGATCGGAAAAATCAATATCAACGAATACTGGTTTTAATCCACACTGAACAATCGGAGCAACAGTAGTTGCAAATCCACAGGCACAAACAATAATTTCATCACCATCTTCCCACCCAAAATATTTTTTGAGTGCAGCAAACATTACAAGATTGGCAGAACTTCCAGAGTTTACCATAACGGAATACTTGAAGTTAAACTTCTTAGAAAACTCGTGTTCAAATTTATTAACCTTCTCTCCAGAGGAAAGCCACTTGCCTTTAAGAACGGCATGAATCATTTCTCTAGCTTCAAGATCATCCCAATATGGACCAGAATAATATACACTATCCTTGCCTTCCACAAATTCTTTTTTATTAGCAATAAATGGAAAGATATCTCCATCCATTTCTTTTGCGGACTCTATAAAACTGTCTATTAACTGATACATAATTCCTCAATAATTTGCTGGATTGACACCTCTGTCTTAAATCCCAAACCTTTCAATTTAGTAGTATCAAGCCAAAAATCTTTTGCTTGAACAATTTGATGAAAGAGTGGTGCTTCTTTTGATCCAAGTATAGATTTAGAATTTAAATATTCCTTTGCACTACCAATTATATCACCAATATTGGTAGGTTGTCCACTGCCAATATTGTATACTTCATTTAAATTTCCTTTGTCCATGACCAACTTGATTGCTTTGCAAACATCATTAACGTGCATTACATCTCTAATTGGGGTTCCATCGTCATACAAATAAACATCCTCGTCTTTTTTTAAAAGATCAATCATGTAACTTAATGCATTCTTTTTAGAAGAAACTTTTCCATCCCCCGCGCCCATAACATTACAAAGGCGAAGGATGCGATACTTAACTCCATAAGTTCTACAAAAAGAAATTAAAAGATCTTCTGCTGCTTTTTTTGTAATAGAATAGAACCCTGTTGGTCTGCAGATATATTCTTCTTTTGCTGGTAACTCAGTTTCCCCGTATACAAACCAAGAACTAATAAAATTGAAGACAATATCAGAATCTCTACAAAAATCCAAAACTTCACAAAGAACTTTGAGGTTAGTTTCGACATCTAAAGTAATATTTGAGTGTACATTGTAATTGTCTACAGTAGAAATAAAGTAAAGTATTTCTTTTGTTCTTGGTTTTCTTTCTTCTCTTTCTTGTTTGAGAACTAGATCTGGGTAGAGATTGCAGAATCTACCGCCCACAAATCCAGTAGCGCCATATACACTAATCATAATTCAACGAGGTCCTCCGTCCACATCTGATAAAATAATCTTTTTCATTAGAAAATCCATTATCAAAAATAATATTGATCAATGGATTCAAATCAAAATTATATGTAGATATAACAACTTGCCTGGTCTTCATATATTACCAATCAACCAGTTCTTTCATTGTATCAGCGACTTCAAAATTACAACTCCAAATAGTATACATCGCTCTTTCAATCATTTGACCTTCTCCAGAAACTCTAGCATGAGCAGCAAAGGTTTTTAAATTTTGATAGAATATCTTGTCATACTTTAGGATCTGATGTTTTGGTACAACATAGTTTCCACCAGGAGGAAAACGAACATACTTGGGGTGAACTGGATTTAAAAAACAAAAGGACATAAAAACATTATAATTATCAAAATATTTTGTTGGATGTTTTTCGTGTTGAAGATACCAACTGTTATTGGTTTCCATCCATCCACCCTCACAAGAAATCATAGCATACCCAGTTTGAAGTGATGCTTGATTTAAATCATGATGCGTCCAATCTTCGATGCATGTCAAATACTTATTGTTAATGACTCGATCAAACATTTCTTGACTAATGTGCCTTGGCACTATATTTGCTTTAATAAAGGAAACATAGTCGGGAAGATTGTCGTAGTGATCAACAATGAATGTCATGTAATCCGCCATGTTATATCCATTAATATCGCCATTTACAATATTAAATTCTGGATACTTTTCTTTTAAGTTTGAAGGTGGAAGCATTTCACTTTCATCATTGTCCTTTGGTCCACCGTTCCAGCACTTGTCATAAATGATATGTGGATTTGGATATTCTTTCAACCAATCTAAATTATTATTATAGGCAGAAATGCACAAAAAATTCATGCCAAAGCCTCCTTTATTACATTATCAAAAAATAAATCTAAATTGAGTTTGGATTTTCTAATACTATTTCCCCATGCTTTTTGCCAGAGATGATCATTTTCAATCAGCAGTTCTTGAGTAATTTCGGAAAAATCATTTACAAATAATGCAGGGTAGTCCATCCATTTATATAACGCCTCATAATATGGATCCCTTTTTAAAATAGGAACCCTACTCATATATGCAACTTCCCAATTTCGGTGACAATCAATCGCATTTCCCCTTGGGCAAATAACAAATTTAGAATTTCCTATATTGTTAATATAAAGATGATAAAGTTGTCTCTCTTCGTCTACAAGAGCCCAATCCTTATCAGAAAAAGCATTGGAAATTCCCTCCCTATCTTTGTGCGAATCTTGCATGAAAGTCACATACAACAAATGTTCAGGATCATCTGGCCAAGTAGAAGTTGCAGTTTTTAAAAACTGTTGTCTTTCATCACCTTTATACAAAACTCTTTGCAAACCATAAGGAGCAGGAATAACTTTACCGCCATTTGCAACTGCATTGACAGCAGAAATCAAAAGAACATTATCTGGTATTTTATCAAAAATATAATTGTCAATTGGAGTATCCTCTAAATTTGTAAAGACAATAAATTTCATCATTGGATACTGTTCTAATAACTCTAGAAGAGTTCCTTGAGACATTAAGAAATCAATATAGTTTTTATCATCTTCATTGGGGACATCAATTGGTCTATTATATAATCGTATATTATCAATAAAAACGGTCATATAATCACGAGTTTTCTTTACTTCAAAAACTTTTGAAGCGAATTGTGTATTGGTTAAACTTACATTTTTCATAAACCAACCAGGAGTTCTACTAAAAGAACCAGATTGATCTCCAAAAGAATAATCGCACTTAGACGATAACTTTTCTCCGTCTATTACTTCCATGATTTTATGTACTCAGAATAATGGTCTTGATTGTTTTGAATATATTCGGGATATGTATCATCAATGGGTACAATCTGAATTGGAATGGGTCTTCCAAAAGGATCCAGTCCCTGTTCAATTTTATCCTCAGCGGTTTCTCTTACAGTTTCAGTATTGTTTTCGGTATGTTCATATGACTCAATTTTAAGCCTAAAGTTTTCTGCATTACCAAAGAAACTAAAATGCCAACCTCCTTGTTCAATTTTGTATGAATTTCTATGCTGCTGCCTTAAAAAGTCTACGGTAGTTCCTTTAAGTGTTTTCAAACTGGAGATTCTGGACCCCATCCAGTCTTCTTCATAAAGATAATTTAGTTTGTAGTAGAAAGCTCTTTGTAAGCACGTATAATGATTAGAGGGATCAAACCAATCCAAATCTTCTAGAATATATGGATTGATAATCTCATCTGCGTCGCTAGTAATAATAAGGTCATTATCTTGGGCACCGGCATCTAAGATGCCGTAAATGCTACATTCTCTATTATAAATTGCTCTTTGAAATCTAATGGGAAGATTAATATATGGAGTTCCATATGGATCTAAATCCTTATATGCTGTGTGGTATGGTTTTTTCTCCAAATATTCCGTATAGTCATTTGGAATATTTTCGGTAATATTGTAATGAATCTTATTTGCCCATTTAGAAAATCTATCTTTGTTTTGTTCAAAGTATAGTGGTTTTTCATTTCCACTAACTGTCCAAGGAGATTCTGTAATAACAAAGCAATCTACAACATCATTCAAAATGTTGAGCCGCATTTCCAAAAGATCTAATTCATTAAAGAAAATAAAACTATCAAATACTTTCATATTCACCTCTTACTTTTACGTTATAATTCCAAGCAGATTTAAGCAGTTCAGAATCAATGTTTAAATTGTTCAAACTATGTATAAGAGCGTTAATATCCTTAGGAAAACAATATCCACCAAATCCCAGTTTTCCATCTAGTCCAGGAACTTTGGTATGACGCTTTCCGATTCTTTCATCTTCAGTAATTGCATCTCTAACAATCTCATAATCAACACCCAACGCTTTGCAAGTTTGATATACATTATTAAAGTATGCAACCTTTACTGCTAGAAAACTATTTGAAAAATATTTAATAATTTCGGATTGAGTAGAAGAAACTCTATAGCAAGGAACACCTTCCCACTCTGGGAAGATCTCATATAAAAAAGTTTCAAGTTCTTTTGTGTTGCTGTCCAATCCACCTATTACATTTCTATCACAATTAAAGAAATCTTCTTTGGCATTGTCAGCTGTTAGAAACTCTGGATTATGAATAATACGAATGTCAGATCTTTCTGCACACAACCTACTCATTGTTCCAATAGGAACAGTAGATTTTAAAACAAATAGTCCATTTACTGTTGGAACAGTATTGAAAAATTTTTCAACATATGAAACATCACATTCTCCTCCTTTCATCATAGGAGTTGGTAGACATACAAAAATAATATCAGATCCAATAACTTGATCAAAAGAATCGACAGTCTTATTTGGATCTACATCAAAAACTTTTGTAGTGACCCTGGTTTTGAAATTTTCATAGATGGCGTTACCAACAAATCCATTACCGATTATACCTACTGTCTTCATTTCCAATACTCGTAAATATCTTTTGTGATTTCATAATCCATTTTCTTAACTTTTCTGTTTGGTTGTTTCATAGCCCAAACAAACATACTTTCAATTAACTCATTTAGATTAGTTCCATCCTTAAAGTCTAACATAGTTTTTGCTTTTGTATGATCGCAATATGCATGTTTAACTTCATGGCGAGGTTCACCATGCTCAATAGGAACTTCATACCCATATTTTTTACCAATTCTTTGGACTGTCTCTGCAACTTCATTTAAGGTAAAGTGCTTGTCAGCGCCAATATTAAAAGTCTCTCCATCAAAATCATTTAAAAGAATATCAAATGGTTCCATATAATATTTGATATCAGAAAATGCACGAGTCTGTTCTCCATCACCATAAACAAGAATTGGTTCTCCATTCAAAGTTTTACGAATGAAAATACCAATCACATTCCGATATTTGTCCCAGATGTTTTGATAGATGCCAAGAACATTATGGGGACGAATAATATTATAACGAAGTCCAAACTGTTCATGTGCAAGTTTCAAATCACACTCAACAGCATACTTTGCAATTCCATATGGATCAATAGGTTGTGGTCTCTTTTGCTCAGTAAATGGTGGTTCTTGTTCACCATACACTGCCATACTTGATGTAAAGATAAATTTTGTGTTATGAGCAACACACTCATTGATCAAGTTAGCAGAACAAATTAAGTTATTTCTGTAATTAAAATTACGAATAAAAGGAGATAATCCCTCTGCGGCATATGCAGCAAAGTGAAAAAGAACGTCTGGTTTGTGTTCTTCAAACAACTCAACTACTTTTTTCCTTCTTTCAAGATCAAACTTCACAAAAGTAAAATTTTCTCCTTTGGGTAGAAAAGCTCTATACCCTCCAGAGAGATCATCAATACCAATAACTTGATGCCCATTATCTAATAAATGCCTGGTGTAGTTAGCTCCAAGTAGACCAGCACACCCCGTTACGAATATTTTCATTTGTATTCTAAAATAAATTTTCTTTGATCATTTGTATTTTTCCAACTGCATGGATAAACTGGAAGATAATTTTCAAGTTCCATCACATTTACGTTGACATTTGTATTAAACAGCATACTATAATTTAAGTGTTCAGTCAACAACAAATCTGTTGTAAAAAGATTTTCTATTACATTTGAGCATAGAGCAGCTGCCATAGCAAATGTTCCAACTCCAGATAGAGCAACATTTTTAGCACTCATAATGGTTGCAAAATCATCCGCAACAGTAGAAGATTGAATTTGAACTTTGTCAATTTTCATTAACTCATGAATAATTGGATTTTCTTTATCTGGTTCGGTAATTAAGATACACTTATCAAAAGATTCAATCAAATTTAAATAATAAATTAGAGGATTTGGAATATAATTTGTTGGTGGATCAAAAATTTTATGATAGTTATCTCCACTTCTTAGGTGCATAACAATTGTATCTTCGCCAGCAATTTCTTTTTCTGGCAACCTTAAGTTGGGCGTAATATATGTTTGACATACTCTACGCATGTTTGAGTAGACATATTCTTTATCTACTCCTATTTCATTGTCACCTTCAAAGATTCCCTTTTCGCAGTGGACTAATGGTTCCCAAGCATAAAATCTTCCAGAGTATTGTTTGGTATCTTCATCGGAACCAAAGTTTAAAACAAATTTTCTAATAATATCGTGTTCTAAATGTTGATCAAAAACATCACCTTTAAGTTCCGAAAACATTAAACAATTAGCAACTTGTTGAATGTTGTTTCCAAGTCTACCACTCCAATGTGAAACTGAACATGTCATTCGTATCCATACTCCTTTTTCATCTCAGCGAATACTTTTCCAATACCAGTTTCTAGATTTGTTTTTGGTAACCACCATCCTTGGATATAGTTATCTGCTTCATTTCTTTTATCCAATTGAACGCTATCTTTTGCAAGTCCTGGTTTAATTTTTACATCATATTTTTCAATCAAATTAAATTGACCGGAAATAATTTCAGCAACACTCTTAATAGATTCGGATCTAAAAGAAGTGATGTGAAGAGGATCTGTAGATTTAAAGTCACCATAATGTTCCATGATGGTTTCTAGTCCTTCACAGCAATCTTCTGCGTAAAGAAATTGACGTTCTTCCGTTCCATCAGTCATCATCTCAAATTCACCTTCTTCAAATCCTTTACGAATAAAGTCAGTGATTACATGAGACTTTTCATGATCTTTTTCAATACCATAAACATTCCAAAACTTAACAATAAGTCCTCCAAGATTTTGGGTGTACATTTCACCCACTCGCTTCATAACTCCATATGGAGAATAACTCATGTTACTCATTTGAGATGATGCGAAGACAAATGGTTTACGATATTCGTGCAAATACTGAAAAACATTTGCCATCAGTCTGGTATTGTTATTGATAAACTCATAGGTATGCTGATACTTTTTCAAGTACCTAGATCCCCCAACATCAAAAGCAAGAAAGAATACAAAATCAGCAAGACGAATATCATGCATGAGTTTTGTATTTGGAATCGATCTAAGATCCTGATCTTCTCCATTTACAATATCAAACTCTGTTACTTGATGTCCTTTTCCGCGCAAATACTCTGTCAGATATGCTCCAATCTGACCACTTGATCCAAGAATAAGTATGTTCTTCATTTGTTTTTAATTTGTTCAGAAATCCAGTTATAGGTTTTTCGAATTCCTTCTTCAAGGGTTTGTGAGTAATCCCATCCAAGTTTTTCACGAATCAAATCATTATTGGAATTACGGCCACGAACTCCAAGAGGTGCATCGAGTTTATGTTGTTTATTTACATTTTTATTAGCAACTCTAGCAGCAGTTTCTACAAGTTGGTTGATAGTTACCATTTCTTCCGAACCAATATTTACTGGTCCGATGAAATCTGATTCCATCATTCTTCTAGTAGCTTCAATACACTCAGAGATGTACAAAAAGGATCTAGTTTGAAGTCCGTCACCCCACACTTCGACTGTTCCTCCTTCTTCTGGGAGATAGGCAACTTTACGACAGATTGCCGCAGGTGCTTTTTCTCTTCCACCTTCCCAGGTTCCCTCTGGACCAAAAATATTGTGATACCTAGCAACCCTAACAGGAATACCATAATTGCGATGGTAAGCAAAGTATAGTCGTTCTGAGAAGAGTTTCTCCCAACCATACTCTGAATCTGGGTTTGCAGGATATGCTGATTTTTCACGACAATCTGGATTATCTGGATCAAGTTGATTATGTTCTGGATACATGCAAGCAGATCCAGAGTAGAAGATCTTAGTGGCATTTACGCCTTTGTCTTCATTTAGTTTATGTTGTTCATCCAAAACATTCAAATTGATTGTTACGGAGTTATGCATAATATCCGCATCATTCTCACCAGTGAAAACAAATCCTGCACCGCCCATATCAGCAGCGAACTGATAGATTTCGTCAAATGGTTGTGCAAACTTATCAGCAATTTGTTGATAAAAATTTCCAAGATATCCAGTGAAGCGAATACAACGACGAACAAAATTTACATCTCTCAGATCACCTAGAACAAACTCATTTGCTTCACTGAGAGAATATTCTGGATATTTTAGATCAACACCACGTACCCAATAACCTTCTGCACGAAGTCGCTTTACCATATGGCTTCCGATAAAACCACCAGCACCAAGCACAAGTGCTGTTTTCTTATAATCACTCATAAGATATTAAAAAGTTCTTTCTATATATGATACAAAAAAAGGAGGTTGTTGTCAACCTCCTTTGTAACTCAGGCTCGCCACCAATTCTTTAACTGGAAATTGGAAACCAGGCGGAGAAAGAATTCCCCATCCGCACCACTTGCTCTTGAGAGAAGCAAGAAACTCTAAGGGGTCATTTTGACTCCACCACTTAGTTTTAAGAAACTAAGAAAAGTTGGGTTAACTTTGATATCTCGGTAATACCAAAG
>Ga0129336_10000719_pt1 | contig 19638 bp, 19 predicted proteins | sample CPB6_02_DNA_FD_96878 | JGI IMG/M metagenome (GOLD analysis project Ga0129336, IMG submission 96878) | Freshwater to marine salinity gradient microbial communities from Chesapeake Bay, USA - CPBay_Sum_0.6_0.2_DNA | ecosystem: Environmental > Aquatic > Marine > Coastal | place: USA: Chesapeake... | reverse complement strand
TTGATGGAACAGCTAACAAGTCAAAGCTCGGCGCTAACTCAATTCTCGGCGTCTCACTCGCTGATGCAAAAGCATCGGCTGAATCTGCTGACCTCTCACTCTTCTCCTACCTCGGCGGACCAAACGCACACGTCTTGCCAGTTCCAATGATGAACATTCTCAACGGTGGCGCACACGCCGACACCGATGTCGACATCCAGGAGTTCATGGTCGCCCCCGTCGGTGCCGCGACGTTCGGCGAAGCGCTGCGGTGGGGAGCGGAGACCTACCACGCGCTCAAGGCAGTCTTGCGCGAACGAGGATTGGCGACGGGACTCGGCGACGAGGGCGGCTTCGCGCCGAGCCTGTCGAGCAATCGTGCCGCCCTCGAACTCATCGTCGAGGCCATCGGTCGCGCGGGTCTGTCGGTCGGCAGCGACATGGCGCTCGCACTCGATGTCGCATCGACGGAGTTCTACCGCGATGGCAGTTATCGCTTCGAGGGCGCTGATCGCTCGAGCGAGTGGATGACGGGCTACTACGAAGGTCTCCTCGCCGACTTCCCGCTCGTGTCGATCGAGGATCCACTCGCTGAAGATGACTGGTCGGGCTGGGTTCACTGCACCCAAGCCATCGGCGATCGGGTGCAGCTTGTCGGTGATGACCTCTTCGTCACCAACCCCGAGCGGCTCGCACGAGGAATCGCTGAGGGAGCAGCCAACGCCCTGCTCGTCAAGGTCAATCAGATCGGGACGCTCACCGAGACGCTCGACGCCGTCTCCCTCGCCCAAAGCAATGGGTACCGCTGCATGATGAGCCACCGCTCTGGCGAGACCGAGGACACGACGATCGCGGATCTCGCAGTCGCGGTCAATGCGGGCCAGATCAAGACGGGGGCACCGGCCCGATCCGAGCGGGTCGCCAAGTACAACCAGTTGCTCCGCATCGAGGAGGAGCTCGACGACGCCGGCCGCTACGCCGGCGCCGCGGCGTTCCCGCGCTCGCGCGCCACTGCGTGAGAGCATGGACGGGTGTCCGCGACCCGTCCTGCCCTCACTGGGCGCGCGGCCATCCTCGTCCTCGTGCTGGCCGCCCTCGTGGTCACGCTCGCCATTCCCCTGCGGGCCTGGCTGGCCCAGCGCTCGGAGATCGCCGCCCTCGAGGCCGATGTCGCGGCAGCGCACGAGCGGGTGGCTGACCTGGAAGCCGAACTCCAGGACTGGGAGGACCCGGCCTTCATCGTTGCCCAGGCGCGCAGCCGACTGCACTTCGTCTTCCCAGGCGAGGTGGGTTACGTCGTGCTGGGCGAAGATGATCGTCCCGTCGTCGCGAGCGAGAGCGAGTCGACAGACGCCACCCCCTGGTATTCGCGACTGTGGGAGTCCGCGCGCCAGGCCGATCGCTCGTGATTGACCAGACCGACCTCGAGGCGATCACGCAGCAACTCGGACGCGAGCCGCGTGACATCGTCCGTGTCGCGCATCGATGCCCCTGCGGACGACCGGACGTCGTGGTCACCGCGCCGAGATTGTCCGACGGCACTCCCTTCCCGACGACCTACTACCTCACATGTCCACGTGCTGCCTCGGCGGTGGGTCGACTCGAGGGAAGTGGTGTCATGCGACAGATGGAGGCGGGGCTCGAGGCGGACCCCGACCTGCGAGAGGGGTATGCGGCCGCGCACATGGACTATCTGGCGGCCCGCGACGCGCTTGGCGACGTACCTGAGATCGCCGGTATCTCCGCCGGTGGCATGCCCGATCGGGTGAAGTGCCTCCACGTCCTGCTCGCCCACGCCCTTGCCGCCGGCCCGGGTATCAATCCGCTGGGAGATCGGACTCGTGAACTCGTGGGGGAATGGTGGCAGGGCCACCCCTGCGCAGAGGGCGGAGCGGGATGAGGGTCGCGGCAATCGACTGCGGAACCAACAGCATCCGTCTGCTCATCGCCGACGTGGAGGGATCGGCCTTGACGGAGGTCGTGCGCGAGATGACCGTCGTGCGCCTGGGTGAGGGGGTTGATCGCACCGGATCGTTCTCGTCGGCTGCACTCGAGCGCACGTTCGTCGCCTGCGACGACTATGCGCGCACGATCGAACGAGCCGGCGTCGAGCGACGAAGATTCGTCGCGACCAGTGCCAGCCGCGATGTGAGCAATCGAGCCGAGTTCGTCGCGGGCGTCCTCGACAGGCTCGGTGTTGAACCCGAGGTCATCAGCGGAGGTGAGGAGGCCCGCCTGTCCTTCCGTGGGGCGGTCGAGGGACTCAACAGCGCCGCGCTGGCGCGCCCCCACCTCGTCGTCGATATCGGCGGAGGATCGACGGAGTTCGTCCTCGGGGACGCCAATCCCACGGCGGCTGTGTCGGTGAACATCGGTTGCGTGCGCATGACCGAGCGCCACCTGCACACCGACCCCCCGACGGACGTCGAGATCGCACGCGTCGAGGCCGACATCGCCGACGCCCTGGACCAGGCTGCGCGCGACGTAGCCCTGGTCGATGCCCGCTCCCTCATCGGGGTCGCGGGGACCGTGACCACCGTCGTGGCGATCGTGCACGACCTACCGGCCTACGACCCTGCGCTCATCCATGGACTGCGCGCCGATCTGGATCAGGTCGAGGCTGTGACCGCCCGGCTGCTGGCCATGTCCAGGGCGGAGCGGGCCCGGATGCCGGTCATGCATCCGGGCCGGGTGGATGTCATCGGCGGGGGAGCCCTCGTTCTCCGCGCCATCATGCGACGCACGGGCCTGCCCGTGGTGGCCAGCGAGACCGACATCCTTGACGGAGTGGCCAGGTCCCTGGCCGACGGCAACTGAACCGAGTCGCCCTGCGCCGATTCCGCCCGTAATCGACGTCAATAGCGCTCTTAACGTCGATTACGGGCGGAATCCATGCACCACCCCGTTCGGCGAGCCGGGGCGGCCGAATTCGTGTAAGCGATTGCGGGACCCTCGTCGTGCGCCGTACACTCCAGATCCAGTCCGGTTCCGGTTCGTGCCGGAGCGTTGCAGTATCCGACCTTGCCGTTTCCTGACGGACGCGGCGCGGAGGGGAAGCGTGTCGATCACCATCCGCGATGTCGCCCAGGCGGCCGGCGTCTCTACGGCGACCGTGTCGCGGGCACTGCGCGGACTGCCCCACGTGGACCCGGAGACGCGTGAGAGGGTCCGCAAGGTTGCGGCCGAGCTCGACTACGTCGTGTCGCCCAGCGCCTCCCGCCTCGCCAGCGGCCGGACGGGCACCGTCGCAGTGATCACGCCCTTCATCGACCGGTGGTTCTTCTCCACCGTCCTCTCGGGCATCAGCGACGTACTCCAGGAAAGCGACGTAGACCTCCTGGTGTACGAGGTCGGCGATCCGGCGACGAGCCCGGGGCTGCCCGCGGAGCGACGGCTGCGTGGCCGAGTCGACGGCGTCATCGTGGTGACTCTGCCCACCGATGCACCACGAATCGCCGACATGCTCGAGATTGGCCTTCCTACGAGCTTCATCGGCGTCCGCTGGCCCGGTGTGCCGTCCGTCTGCATCGACGACGCCGCCGCGGGCCGAATGGCGACCCAGCACCTGATCAACCTCGGGCACGAGCGCATCGGGATCATCTCCGGACGTCCGCATGCCTCGACCTCCCAAGCCAGCCGTGCCCAGGGGTACCTCGTGGCGATGCAGGGGGCCGGGCTCGTCCCGGACGAGATCCTCGAGGCGTACGGCTACTTCACCGTCGCGGGTGGCGAGGCAGCCATGACGTCGTTGCTGTCGCAGCCGCGGCCGCCGACCGCCGTGTTCGCGATGTCGGACGACATGGCATTCGGCGCCATTCGAGCGCTCCAACGTCACGGGATCAGGCCCGGATCGGATATCGCCATTGCCAGCATCGACGGCCACGAGCTCTCTGAACTCCTCGACCTCACGACGGTCGGGCAACCGGTCGCTCAGATGGGGCGGATGGCCGCGGAGGCTCTGCTCACCCGCATGCTCGGTCAGGACGGGGACACCACGGAGGAGATCACCGTGCCCACGACCCTCGTCGTGCGCGGGAGCACCGTCGCGACGGATCGGGGATCTTCGCCCATCTGACGCGCGTAGGCTGTGACCATGCCTAGCGTCGATATACCCAGCGGCACATATGGTCTCACCGGGTATCTTGCGACTCCCGCGTCCGGACGCGGCCCGGGAGTGGTGCTCATCCAGGAATGGTGGGGCATCGTGCCGCACATCGAGTCCGTCGCCGATCGCTTGGCGGGCGCCGGATTCGTCGCGCTCGCTCCCGACCTCTTCCGCGGACAGCACACCACCGAGCCGGACGAGGCCGGCAAGCTCATGATGGGGCTTCGCGTGGAGTCCGCGGGATCGGATATTGCTGCCGCGGCCAACCACCTCGTGCGCAGCGGCCTGCTCACGAGTGCGCAGGCGGGCTGCGTCGGCTTCTGCATGGGCGGCGGCCTCGCGCTACTCGCTCCGACGGTGAGCCCGGACATTGACTGCACCGTTGGCTTCTACCCGGCGATGCCCTGGCCCGACTACCACCCCGACTGGGCGCGCTATGCAGGCAAGGAGGCGCTGATCCACCAGTGCGAGGCCGATCTGCCGTCGACCGGTCCCGACATCACGCGGTACGCCGAGGAGATCGCTGCACATGGCGGCGTCGCGGTCGTCGAGAGCTATCCCGGCACTCTGCACGCGTTCTTCAACGATGACCGGCCGGAGGTGCACGACGCCTCTGCATCGGCTCTTGCCTGGGCTCGCACCGTGGACTTCCTGCATCGTCGACTCGACGGGCCCTTCCGCTGACCGTCGGTGCAGCCACTCCCGCCGCTGTACGACGTGCCGCGGGTCGAGCGAGCGATCTCGCCGAACTCGATGCGGCGATCGTGCAGTGCCGCGCCTGTCCGCGGCTCGTGCGCTGGTGCGAGCAGGTGGCGCGCGAGAGACGTGCCGCCTACCGGGACGAGGAGTACTGGGCGCGGCCGATCACCGGGTTCGGCGACGCGCGTCCGGGCGTGCTCATCGTCGGGCTGGCGCCTGCGGCGCACGGGGCCAACCGCACGGGGCGGGTATTCACCGGCGATCGCAGCGGCGACTGGCTCTTCGCCTCGCTGCACCGCATCGGTGCTGCCGCGCTGCCGACGTCGATCTCAGCCGATGATGGGCAGTGGCTCGACGACGTTCGCATCACGGCCGCGGTGCGCTGCGCACCACCCGGCAATGCACCGACGCCGAAGGAGCGCGACACCTGCGCTCCGTGGCTCGTCCGCGAGATCGCGCTCACGGCGCCGCGCGTACTCGTCGCGCTCGGAGGATTCGCGTGGCAGTCCGTCCTGCGGGCGCTCGCCGATCTGGGGGAGCCGTTGCCCTCACCACGACCGAAGTTCGGCCATGGTGTGTCGGCGCAGGTTCGCGACAGGTGGGTCCTGGGCTGCTACCACCCGAGTCAGCAGAACACGTTCACCGGACGGCTCACCGAGTCCATGCTCGACGAGGTCCTCGCCCGAGCCCGCGAACTCGCCGCGCCCTAGGCGATCCGGTCGCGCCGCCACGACCGTCGCCGGGAGGGCCCGTGCCACCCGGGTAGCGGTGCCTCCGGAGGGGATCGAACCCTCACTGGACCGGGTTTAAGCCGGGCGTCTCTGCCAATTGGACTACGGAGGCCCTCCAAGCCTAGGCGCCCACGCACAGGGTGCTCCGACCCCGGATCGCGGGGCGCCCCGTTCGTGGGGATTGCTTCCAGGCCCGAATCGGTTAACGTGGAGAGGAAGCGGGCGAGTGCCCGCTCCACGGGGCGGGGATACCTGCCCCGACACCGCAGGAGGAGAACCATGCAGACGGCCAACCCCGTCCTCGCCCGTATCGACCGCGACGCCGCCCAGGCCAGCCGCTCAGGGGCCGGGTTCGCCTACGAGGAGGGCCGCAGTGCGGTCGCCTCGGCCCAGTTCGGTGCCGCGGTGCCCGAGGCAACGCCGGCTCCGGCCCCGGTGCGGGGGGCGGGTGACGCGGGCATCTATACCGGCGTACAGATCCCGGCGCCAGCCGGCCAGCGGGTGACCTACGCCGACGTCATGGTCAAGTCCGCGATCCTCTTCGGCATCGCCGTCGTCATGGCATTCGCGGGCTGGACGATCACCGAAGCGATGCCCGGTGTCGGCACGCTGATCGTCTTCGGTGCGCTCATCGGCACGCTCGTCCTCGGCCTGGTCAACGCCTTCAAGCGGAAGGTCAGTCCGCCGCTCACGATTCTCTACGCCGCTGTCTCCGGCATCATGCTCGGCGCAGTGAGTTACTGGTACAACCAGCTCGCGCTCGCTTCCGACTACGAGGGTCTGGTCCTCCAGGCGGTACTCGCGACCTTCACCACCTTCGGCGTCATGCTCCTTCTCTTCGGCACGGGCATCGTCAAGGTCACCAACAAGTTCGTGAAGTTCATGATGGTGGCGATGGTGTCGTACTTCTTCATCGCCATCGCCTCCCTCGTGGCCGCGATGTTCGGCGTGGGTGGCGGATGGGGCTTCTACGGCGTCGGCACCCTCGGCCTGCTCCTGTGCGTCTTCGGCGTCGGCCTCGCTGCCTTCAGCCTGATGCTCGACTTCGAGGCGATCAAGCAGGGCATCGCGATGGGACTGCCCGAGCGCGAGTCGTGGCGGATGTCCTTCGGTCTGCTCGTCACGCTGGTGTGGCTCTACCTGGAGTTCCTGCGCCTCTTCGCGCTTATCGCTGCCGGTCGCGAGTAGCCGTGATCGATGACGTGAGTGTCGAGTTGGCCCGCGTCGTCGATCGGCTGCGGTCGATGCCACTAGCCCGGCTGTCTCGTCCGTCGGGTGAACACTCATCACTCGCCGAAGGCGCCCGGGCGCTGGCTCAGCGGTTGGCGGATCAGGCTGTGAACATCGGCGGATGGCCACGACATGAGGTCCCCGATGTTGGTGATGCTGCGGTCGGGGATCAGTTAGCCGTGACAGGCCGGGATCTGCTGGGCCTATCGCCGGGCGACGACGTTCTCGCGGGCGCTGCCGCAGACCTGAGGGCGTTCCGTCTCAGTATGTGACGTCGCTGTCCGTGGTGAGCGCGGGAAGGATCTCGCCCTCACCGCCGAGCCGCCAGGCTGCGATGACCTCGGGTAGCAGGGCCTGAGCGGCCGCGGCGTACCCCTCGGTCGAGGGGTGGAAGCGATCCTCAGCGAACATCACATCCGGTCGCTCATCGAACTCCGGGCCCAGACGTGAGCCGAGCGACACCGGGCGCCCGCCCTCGGCCAGGGTTGCATCGGCTTGGGCCGCAGCGAGCTTGCGGGATGAACGACGCATGACGGTGCGGAGAGGCTGGGGGACGGGTTTGACGGTGCCGAGATCCGGGCAGGTGGCGACGACAACCTCGGTCCCGCTGTCGCGCAGCCGGGCTACGGCTTGCCTCAGCCGGCGAGCCGAGATGGCTCGCGGCACGAGGTGGGTGACGTCGTTAGCGCCGATCATGACGACGGCCACATGGGGTCGGGTCCACAACGCCCGATCTATCTGCCCCTGGAGATCAGCAGTCTGCGCGCCGATCACTGCATGATTGCTCAAGGTCACCGTCCGCCCGGACACCTCGGAGAGGGCGACTGCCAGGATGGCACCCATCGTGTCCTCGGGGCGCGCAGCACCCAGTCCCGCGGCACCGGAGTCGCCGAGCACTGCCAGTCGGATGGATGTGCCGGGGCCGCTGCCGTACCTGCCATCGGCGTACGGAGCCGTCGTGGTTCTCGGTCCGATGCGCCGCCTGGCCTCGAGCGCCTGGGCGGTGAGCAGGCCGGCAGCGGCCACAGCGGTGGCTCCCGCAGCGGCGGCAGCGCGGGTGAGGGGTCCGGTGCGCATTAGGTGGTCCGTGAGGCCCTGGCGAGGAAGCTGCGCACCTGCTCTCGCGCGTTGTCGCGGATCTCGGGACCGTGGGTGAAGGCGGCCATTGAGTAGTCGATCTCTCCTAGCACGTGGGCCGTCTGCACGTTCTGCCGGAAGGATGTGCACGCGAGTTTCGTCGGCCAGGACATGCGCGCGTTCATATTGAAGATGCTGTCGCCGGTGATCAGCAGTCCACTCGACTGATGGAGCAGTGAGATGTGTCCGGGAGTGTGGCCGGGCGTGTGCAGCACGCGCACCCCGCCGGCGATGGGAAGCTCCTGCCCATCGTGCAACTCCTGGCTGACAGTGGTCGACCGGAAGTCGCCCCACGGCGCTCGCCCGAGCAGGCGACCGGCGGTCGAGGTTGAATCCCCTGGGGGTCGTGTGCCGGACCTTACGAAGCTTGCGTCGTCAGCGTGCACGTCAATGCCTGTAGCGGATGTCTCATCGACCATCTGGGCTGCGCCGCCAGCATGATCGAAGTGCGCGTGGGTGAGCACGATCCGCTGCACGTCGCGCGGGTGCTTGCCGATCGAATCGAGGGCGTTGACGATGCGCTTGGGGGCGCGCTTGAGACCGCAGTCGACAAGGGTGACTGACCCGTCGCCCTCGATGAAGGCGAAGGAATTGATGAAGTCGCCCATCGTCGGGATGCGGTAGATGTTGTCGGCGAGGGCGACGGCGGGTGTGCGGGCCACGGGCCCAGCGTAGGCTCTCCTGCCATGCGCGTGGTCGACTCCGTGGTGGAACTCATCGGCGGCACCCCTCTGGTCAGGCTTCACCAGGTCGCCGAGGGCATCGCCTGCCCCGTCTACGCCAAGGTCGAGTACCTCAATCCGGGTGGGTCCGTGAAGGATCGGATCGCAACGCGCATGATCGAGGCCGCGGAGCAGGAGGGCCTCATCGGCCCGGGTGGCACGATCGTGGAGCCCACGAGCGGCAACACCGGGGTGGGTCTGGCGATCGTCGCGCAGCAGAAGGGGTATCGCTGCATCTTCGTGTGCCCCGACAAGGTGTCCAAAGACAAGCAGGACGTCTTGCGTGCCTACGGCGCTGAGGTCATCGAATGCCCGACCGCTGTAGACCCGGAGGACCCGCGCTCGTACTACTCGGTGAGCGATCGCCTGGCTCGCGAGATCCCCGGGGCCTGGAAGCCCGACCAGTACTCCAACCCCAACAACCCGCGCTCGCACTACGAGACCACGGGCCCGGAGATCTGGGAACAGACCGACGGGCGCGTGACGCACTTCGTCGCGGGGGCGGGCACCGGCGGCACGATCACCGGTGTCGGGCGATACCTCAAGGAGGTGTCCGACGGGCGTGTGCGCATCATCGCCGCCGACCCTGAGGGCTCGGTCTACTCCGGCGGCACCGGGCGGCCGTATCTCGTCGAGGGCGTCGGCGAGGACTTCTGGCCGGCGACGTACGACGCCACCGTTGCCGACGAGGTGATCGCGGTGAGCGATCGGGACTCATTCGAGATGACCCGCCGTCTGGCGCGCGAGGAGGGGCTGCTCGTCGGTGGATCCTGCGGCATGGCAGTCGTGGCGGCACTCGACGTGGCTCGCAGGGCGAGCGCCGACGACATGGTCGTCGTACTCCTGCCTGACAGTGGTCGCGGCTACCTCTCCAAAGTCTTCAATGATGAGTGGCTCGCGTCCTACGGATTCGGCGCACCGGTGAGCGATCGCACGGTGGGCGACGTCCTGCGGGGCAAGTCGGGCGACCTGCCGCACTTCGTCCACGCGCATCCGACCGAGTCGGTCCGCGAGGCAATCGACACGCTGCGCGAGTTCGGGGTCTCCCAGATGCCCGTCGTCCGCGCTGAGCCACCGATCATGGCCGCTGAAGTCGTCGGCTCCGTCGTCGAGCGCGACCTGCTCGATGCGCTCTTCGCCGGAAAGGCATCCCTCGCCGACACGCTGGATCAGCACATGTCCGCGAAACTGCCACAGGTGGGAGCGGGCGAGCCGGTGTCTGCCGCCGTCGCGGCGTTGGAGTCCTCCGACGCCATCCTCGTGCTCGATGACGGCAAGCCCGTAGGTGTGCTCTCCCGCCAGGACCTGCTCGGCTACCTCGCGGGTTGATGTCCCGCTAGCCCCGACTCAGAAGTACAGGCGGCGTACCTCCTGCGGCCAGCCGCAGGCGACCGCCACCTTGCCCGCCCACATCCGGGCTTCCGAATCATCGGCGACGTCGACGATCGTGAGTCCGCCGATGTACTCCACGCCGGTGCGGTAGGGGCCGTCTGAGATGACCAGCTCCCCGCTCGTGTCATCGGCGTGCCCGGCCTGCGTGAGATCCTCGTCGACCCCGCCCGCGACGACCAGGACACCGGCTTCGCGCATTTCGTCCACCACAGCGTGTGCGAGCGGGGCGCGGCTGGCGTACCACTCCTCGGGGTGATCGCCGACCCACTGCTGGTTGAAGTAGATGATGTAGTGCGGCATCTGCTGCTCCTCGTCGTTAGAGGGCCGGGAGTGCAAGGCCGGTGTTGGCGTGGCAGCGGTATCCGTTGGGGACCTTGTAGAGGTACTGCTGGTGGTATCCCTCGGCGAAGTAGTACGGCCACTCGGCCGCGGGAGCGACCTGGGTCGTGATCTCGCCGTATCCGCGCTCAGCGATCACCCCGGCGTACGCCGCTGACGTCCGCTCGACCATGTCCCGCTGCTCATCGGTGGTGTAGTAGACGGCGCTACGGTACTGCGTGCCGGTGTCATTGCCCTGGCGGTATCCCTGAGTCGGATCGTGGCTCTCCCAGAAGTGCTTAAGCACGTCGTAGGTGGAGATTTCATCCGCGCGATAGGCGATGCAGACGGCCTCGGTGTGGCCGGTCCGGCCCGTGCACACCTCCTCGTACGTCGGATGCGGCGTGAAGCCGCCCTGGTACCCGACCGAGGTTGTGTAGACGCCGGGCAGGCGCCAGTAGATCTCCTCCGCGCCCCAGAAGCAGCCCATGCCGAGGTAGATCACCGAGAGATCGCCGGGCCACGGCGTCTCGGGCAGGTTGCGCAGGGGAGTCCCGAGCACCGCGTGGTCCGCCGGGATCTCGAACGGGTAGTGGTCCCTGCCCGGTAGGGCGGCATCGGGCGTCACCATCTGCGACTTGGCGGAGGAGAAGAGGAAGGCCATGGCCCTGAGTATGCCCCTTGCCACCCGGCAGCGCCCCTGGGAGCATCGAGGGATGACGAATCCGATCACCCTCTCGGCCGAGTGGCTCGCTCCCGGTGCGGTCGACGCCGTGTCGACGATCATCGAGGGATCGCTCGCCCAGCAGGGAGGTCACGTCCAGGGACTCGATGCCGACTTCGGCAGCGCGATCAAGATGCGCCTGCTGGGCACGATGTTCTCCGGCACGGAGGACAACCTGCCCTTCCATCTGCACATCGACGTGCGCCCTGGATCAGGGGTCGACGAAGCTCATGTGCGCGTGGATATGCGCTCGACCGAAGGCTGGTACGCGTTCCGCTTCGGATTCGTCGATGACCAGTACCGCCAGCGCTTCGACGAGGTCGTAGGCCGCCTCCGTGCCGCGACCGGAGAGGTCTCCGCCTAGGCTCATCCCATGACGTCCTGGGATGAGGCCGGCTTCGAGACGCGCGCGATTCACGCGGGCCAGGAGCCCGACCCCCAGACCGGCGCGGTCGTTCCCCCGGTCTACCAGGTCTCGACGTATGCCCAGGACGGAGTGGGGGGCCTGCGCGGGGGCTACGAGTACTCGCGCAGTGGCAATCCCACGCGCACGGCGCTCGAGGAGTGCCTGGCCTCGCTCGAGTGTGGTGCACGCGGGCTCGCCTTCGCCTCCGGCCTGGCTGCCGAGGACACCCTTCTGCGCACGGTGGGTGCACCTGGCTCGCACGCGATCATCGGCAATGACGCATACGGCGGCACCTATCGGCTCTTCGCCAAGGTGGCCGAGCCGTGGGGGCTGAATCACACTCCCGTCGACCTCACGGATCTCGATGCTGTGCGCTCGGCTGTGTGTGGTGGCACTCGCATCATCTGGGCCGAGACGCCGACGAATCCGCTGCTCACCGTTGTGGACATCGCGGCGCTGGCCGAGATCGCTCACGACGCGGGCGCGCTGCTCGTCGTCGACAACACCTTCGCATCGCCGTACCTCCAGCAGCCGCTCGTGCTCGGGGCGGACATCGTCGTCCACTCGACGACGAAGTACCTCGGCGGCCACAGCGACGTCGTCGGGGGCGCGCTAGTCGTGGCGGACGCCGAGTTGGGGGATCGCCTCGCCTATCACCAGAATGCGATGGGGTCCGTACCTGGCCCGTGGGACTCGTGGCTGGTGCTCCGGGGGATCAAGACGCTCGGGGTGCGCATGGATCGGCACAGTGCCAACGCGCGAGCGATCGTGGAGCTGCTCACCGGGCATCCCCGTGTCACACAGGTCTTCTACCCGGGACTCGAAGGACATCGCGGTCACGACATTGCGAGTCGGCAGATGCGCGACTTCGGCGGCATGGTGTCGTTCAGGGCAGCAGGCGGTGAGCAGGAGGCCGTCGATATCTGTGCGCGAACCAAGGTCTTCACGCTCGGCGAATCCCTCGGTGGTGTCGAGTCGCTTATCGAGCACCCCGGTCGCATGACCCATGCGTCGGCCGCCGGCAGTCCGCTCGAGGTTCCCGCTGACCTGGTGAGACTGTCGGTCGGCATCGAGTCGATGGACGATCTTGTCGCTGACCTCAAGCAGGCGCTCGGATGACCTCCAGCGCACCCGCATCGCTCGAGTGGACAGCGACGGGAATCGCAGATGACGTCCGGTCGGGTCGTTGCACGGCAGTCGATGCGGTATCCGAATCGCTCACGCGCATTCGCGAGTTCGACAGCGATGTCGACGCGTTCCAGGTCGTGCGCACGGAAAGTGCGCTGGCCGAGGCGGCGGCGGTGGATGCTCGATCGGATCGAGCGGCGCTGCCGCTCGCGGGAGTCCCGGTCGCCATCAAGGACAACGTGCCGGTCGCGGGCGAGCCGATGCGCGTCGGGTCCGCAGCCTCCTCGGATGCTCCGCAGCAGTCAGATCATCCCGTGGTGGAGCGCATTCGCGCTGCTGGCGGCGTGGTTGTCGGGCTCACCCGCGTGCCAGAACTCTGTGTCTTCGGTGCGACGGACTCCGTCTACGGCATCACCCGCAATCCCTGGGACCTGTCGCGCACGGCGGGTGGTTCGAGCGGAGGCTCCGCCGCCGCGGTCGCGTCCGGCATGGTTCCTGTGGCGCACGGCAACGACGGGATGGGGAGCGTGCGAATCCCCGCCGCCTGCTGCGGGCTGGTTGGCATCAAGCCCGGGCTCGGCGTCGTGCCGGCGCAACTCGGGTCCACCGATTGGTACTCGATGAGCGAGAACGGCGCGCTCGCCACGTCGGCGGGTGATGCCGCACTGCTTTTGTCCGTGATGGCAGGCGATCCCACCCTCGCGCGGGTCGGCTCACTCGACGAGCGCTTGCATGTCGCGGTGTCCTTCCGGCCACCTGTCGCGGGTGTGCCGGTCGATGCCGCGTGGGCAGCAGCGGCGGATTCGCTCGCGTCCCTGCTCCGCCGCGCGGGCCACGAGGTGCGTCAGGCAGATCCGCTCTCGGTCACCGATCCCACGGCCAACGCGGCAGCGATCGCGGGCCTGGTGCGGTGGTTCGCGGGTACGGCGGCAGACGCCGATGAACTGGACGCGGCGCAACTGGAGCCGCGCGTGCGGCGCCATGCCCTGCTCGGTCGGCTCGTCCGTCGTACACCGCTCATGAGCGAGCGACTGCGCGATTCATGGATTGCTCACGCCGATGCGTTCCTCAGCGAGTACGACGTCCTCGTGACCCCTGCGCTCGCGCAGCCGCCGATCAATGCACGTCGGTGGTTCGGCGGTGGCTGGTCATCGACGATGCTGGCGAATATCCGCTACGCACCGTTCGCCGCGCCGTGGAACGTCGCGGGTATGCCGGCCATCGTGATCCCCATGGGCGTGCATCCGCAGGCGGGCACACCGGTCGCGGCGCAGGTTGTTGCTCGGCGCGGATGCGAGTCCCTGCTGCTTGCTATCGCCGGTTGGGTCGAGCATGTGCGACCGTGGCAGCGCACCGCCCCCGGCTTCCCCGACTGAGTTCGGTTACGCGCGTCGTGCAGGTGAGCGAGGCTTTTCGGGCGCGATGAGTCTCATGTGCGTGTGCGACGCAGGGTCTCGGGCATCGCCAGAACGAAGAGCAGGGCGATTGCGCTGACCGCCGCGCCGAAGGCGAAGGCCCAGTCGAAGCCGTAGAGGTCGAGCAGCAGGCCGCCGAGAAGCGGGCCGATCACCGCACCGATATCCGACACCATCTGGAATGCCGCGACGACGCCTCCGCCCTGGCGGCCGCCCATGATGTCGCCGACCACGGCTGACGGTGCGGACCCGAGGAAGGCGGATCCGATGGACATCACCACCATGCTGAGGAAGAACACGACGAGGGCGACCGAGAGCGAGCCTGTCGCCAGATCGTCAATGACAAGCATGAGCATGCCGACGATGGTGGCTATCGTGCCGATGATCATCGCGGGCCTGCGTCCGCGCAGATCGGTCAGGCGACCAGCTGGCAGCAGGATCGCGGCCTGGACCACAGCGGCTACGAGGAACGCCCAGCCGGACAGGCTCGGCCCCTGCTGCAGTGCCTGAACGACGAAGAGCGGGATGAGCGCGCTGCGCAGGCCGAAGACGGTGAGGCCGGTGGTGAGATTGACGGCGAGGGCTGCGCGATACGCACCGTTGCGCAGAGCCCCACGGAGCTCGGCCCAGCCCCCGGGGCGAGGTGGTTCTGCCTCGGCGGGTTCGGTCGCCACGACCGCCGCCTCCCGTGCGGCCAGGCGCTTGGGCGAGAGGAATACCAGTGCGATCACGGTGGCGATCGCGAGGGTGCCGGCGTAGAAGAAGAACGGCGCTCGGATCGAGACGGCGAGCAGGATCCCGCCGATCGCGGGACCTGCCACGCCGCCAACGAGGAAGCCGCCCTGCCAGGCCGCGGACGCGCGTCCGCGCTGGTCGGCGTCGACGACTCGCAGAAGCAGTGCCATGGCGGACACGGTGAACATCGCTGAGCCGATGCCTCCGATCGCGCGCAGCACGAGCAACTGCGGATAGCTCTGGGAGAGTCCGGCAAAGAAGCTCGAGACGGCGACGACGGCGAGCCCGGTAGCCAGCACATTGCGCTCGCCGAAGCGGTTGGTCCAGGCTCCGGCAAACGGCGAGGACACGAAGCGCATGAGAGCGAACGCCGACACGACCGCCGAGGCGGCCAGGGCGGATACGCCGAAGGAGTCGGCGAAGATCGGGATCGACGGGATGACGATGCCGAAGCCGAGCGCGACGAAGAAGGCGATGCTCGCCAGTACCGCTACCTCGACCGGCAGGTCCTTGAGCAGGGGCAGGCGGCTACGCACGATCCTCGAGCCTACGCAGCCGAGGCGTGTCCACGGTGGTCGCCCTGGGGGACAGGGGGAGGGTCACGATGCACGGCTCGAGGCAAGCAGGATCAGGCGGAGCGGCGTCGACCCTTGCGGGATCGCACGTAGTCGGTGACGACGTAGTCGCCGAGTCGGTCGCCGTCAGCGGCGAAGACCCGACCGCCATTGCGTCTGGCCATCGCATCGAGGAATCGGGCCAGACGCGGCTCGTCGCCAAGCCGGAACCACGAGATGGGTACTCCTCGGCGGGTGAGGCGATCGACGCCCGCGACTGTCAGCTCGACCGTCTCGCGATCGGGGGGCCAGTTGAACCACCAGTCCGGCCTCCCGAGGGGCCCGTCGACGAGGTGGGCCGTGGGCTCGCCATCGGTGACGACGAGGCAGATCCGCTCCGCGTCGCGATGGCGGTCGAAGAATCTCTCGGCGAGCAGCAGCGCATGGTGGAGGTTTGTGCCCTGGATGTCGGAGGCGGCCAGGTCGACGAGTTCGTTCGGTTGGACCGTGCGCGCGAGGTTGGCGAAGGCGATTATCTCGATCGCATCCAGCGGGAATGCCGAACTCGCGAGGGATTGCAGTGCGAGTGCCGTCATCTTGGCGGGACGCCAGGTGTCGTTCATCACCATGGAGAACGACTGATCGACGAGAAGCGCGACCGCCGCGCGCGTGCGCGTCTCGGTCTCGCGCACCTCGAAGTCCTCGGCTGAGAGGCGCAGTCCCGAACCGGACCGGGCGGACTGGCTCTCGGACAGGGAGCGGCGCACGGCATTGCCGACCGTGCGGATGACATCAAGGGGTTGCTCGTCACCGAACTCCCACGCGCGCGTCTGGCCGGTGAGCTCACCTGAGGCGCCGGATGCTCGTACGTCGTGATCACCCCGGGCGCCGGCCTGCATGTCGGCGAAGACGCGACGCAAGGCCGTGCGCCCGATGCGACGGATCGCCTTGGGTGACAGTTCCATCCGCTCGGTGAGGTAGCCCTGCTCCCGCAGATCTCGCTCGATCTCGCGCAGCCGCTCGACATCGTCGACGGCGGAGCGACCGAGTGCTCGCTCGAGGGCATCGAGGTCGATGTCGTCGAGTGCGGCCCCGGCGTAGTCCTGCCCGAGCTGCTGCTCCAGCGCCTCGAGATCGGCCATCTCGGCCAGCGCCTCGGTGGCATCGGGTAAGCCGAGCCCCGCCTCGCCGGTCATGCGCTGCCGGCCGCTCCACGGCAGATCCGGTCGTAGTGCACGCAGATGCTCCTGCAACTGCGCCATCTCGCTGGCCAGGTCGAGGTCCTGCCACGCCTGCGCCATGAGGCCGGCCAGTTCCTCGCGCTGATCTGGACTGAGCGAGTCGAGCATGCGCTGCATGGCCGCCGCCCGGCGAGCCAGGTCATCGAGCAACTCCTCCAGTGTCTCGGGGGAGTCGGGGAAGAGATCGCCGTGCTTGTGCATGAACTCGGCGAAGTCCTCGGTCGTGTCCTCGCCACGGCGGTGCTTGTCGAGCATCCGGTTGAGATCGGCCATCATGTCCTTGACCGCCTGCTGCGCCGCCGGATCTCCCGGATTCTTCAGCGCCTGGGACATCTGCCGGAATTGCTGATCGAGCACATCGCGCTTGAGCAGGTCCTTGATCGCCTCGTACTCCGCGCGCGCTCCGGCCGACTTCCAGTCATAGTCGGAGAGTTCGCGGACGGCGCGCGATGTGTCCTCGGGGAGCATGTCGAGCATCGCCTCGCGGAAGCGCGCGTCGTCGGAAGGGTCCGGGAAGAGCGCGGTGCGCTCATGCTCGACGGCGCGGTCGAGGTGCTCGCGCACCTGCTCGAGCAGGCCATCCAGTCGACCCGACTTCTGAAGTTCGCGCCGTCGTTGCGCAAGGCGCTGACGCCACTCGTCGAGGCCTCGAGCGCCGTCCATCCCGCGCCGCATGAGATCGCGCAGCGCATCGCGCACGCTGGCGCCATCCAGCAGTCGATCGCCCAGAGCGTCAACAGCCGCACCCGCGTCGACCGGATCCGCGAGCGGGTCCGGGCCGCCGTGGAAGGCGCCGTAGCGGTAGCGCACCTACTCCGCCCCCACCGCTTCGTAGCGGGCTCCGCCCTCGGACTCGTCCTTGTCGATGCGGCGAGTCAGCCAGAGCCCCTCGAGGGCGAGCTCGACGCTGGCCGCGGCAATGCCTGCCGTGGGCTCCGCATCGGGACCCTCGACCGCGGCGACAAGTCGGCCCAGTCCTTCCCAGGCGCCTGCGGCCTGCAGGAGGTCGGTGGACGTCACGAGGTCGCCGATCTCGATGACGCCGCCCTCGTCGAGGACCTCGATGAGCGGCGTGAGGTCGACACCCCCGAGGTGACGCCGGAATACCTCGGCGGTGGATTTGCGCGCGAGGTGCTGCAGCACATCGTCCTCGCGCCCCTCCTCGCTCACTTCGAACTCCACTTTGCCCCGTAGCGACGGGACCACTCCTGCGAGGTCGCCGATGCGTGCGACGGCCTCGTCGCCAGTGATGGCCGAACGACGCAGTGCAGCACCTGCGAGCGCCTCGGCTGCGGCGATCGCGAAGCGCGCTGAGACACCGCTGCGCTGATCGACGGCTCCGGACTCGCGCACCAGGCGCGTGAAGCGAGCGATGACCTCCATGAGGTGCAGGGGGACGACAGCGACGAGGTCAGCCTCCTGTGCGATGAGGTCGACCTCATGCTGTACGTCGTAGGGGTAGTGGGTGGTGATCTCCGCGCCGAAGCGGTCCTTCATGGGCGTGATGATGCGACCACGGTTGGTGTAGTCCTCCGGATTGGCGCTCGCCATGACGAGTAGATCGAGGGGGAGGCGCAGGGTGTAGCCGCGAACTTGGATGTCGCGCTCCTCGAGCACGTTGAGCAAGGCGACCTGGATGCGTTCGGCGAGATCGGGAAGCTCGTTGATCGCGAAGATTCCGCGATTCGTGCGCGGCACGAGCCCGAAGTGGATCGTCTCCGGATCGCCCAGTGTGCGTCCCTCCGCGACCTTGACTGGATCGACATCGCCCACGAGGTCGCCGACCGACGTGTCCGGCGTCGCCAGCTTCTCGCCGTATCTCTCGCTGCGGTGCTTCCAGGTCACGGGGGTGTCGTCTCCGCGCTCATCGACCAGGCGCCGCCCGTAGGCGCTCACCGGTGACAGCGGATCGTCGTTGACCTCGGATCCCTCGATGATGGGCGTCCATTCATCCAGGAGACCGACGAGCGTGCGAATGAGTCGGGTCTTGCCCTGGCCTCGCTCGCCGAGCAGAACGATGTCGTGACCGGCCAGGAGCGCGCGCTCCACCTGGGGGATGACCGTCTGCTCGAAGCCGACGATCCCCGGCAAAGTGGGCTCCCCAGCGGCAAGGCGCGCGGCGAGGTTTGCTCGGATCTCCTCCTTGACGCTCCTCGACTCGTAGCCGCTCGCTCGTAGGGCCCCGAGCGTGCGAGGAAGGTCGTCGGGCGGAGGGGGAGCCAGAGACGTCATGCACCGACGGTACGTCAGGATGGGGGGTATGGCTCCCGGAGGCCCGAGCAATGCCCGGTGCTCCGTTGCCCTGCGCCGCGGGCTCGATGCTGCGGTTCCGGACGCGGTACGCGCGGCCGTGAACGATCTGGGCGCTGCCCCTCACCTCGCCATTGTCGAGGTCAGCGCCCCGGGTGAGCCCCTTTCCGCGGGTCGCGCCCTGGCACAGGCGGCGGCCCTCATCGACGAGGTCGTCCCCGGATGCCTGGTGATCGGTTCGAATGCGCACGGCGTCATCGGTGAGCTTGCCTCGGTGGAGATCGAACCGGCCATCTCGGTGTGGCTTGCCCACCTGCCGGGGGCGCGACTGCGCGGGTTCCGGCTTGCGACCGTTCCCGCGCCGCATGGGGGTCGGGCGTTGACCGGGCTCCCGGAACTCGCGGACGACGACCGGCTCGCACTGCTGCTGGCCGATCCGTGGACCCTCCCGGCCGACGAGGTCGTGGCCGCCTTCTCTCGCGTCGACGGCCCGCTGCCGGTCGTGGGCGGTCTCGTCTCGGGTGGTCGCGCCCGTGGGCAGTCCCGGCTCCTCCTGGATGGCGCGGTGTTCGACAACGGGGGCGTGGGCGTTGTCCTCGACGCTGAATCACCCGTGCGCGTCGTCGTGAGCCAGGGGTGCCGACCGGTCGGCGACCCGATGACGGTGACCGCGGCGGACGGCACCACCGTCCATGAGCTCGCCGGTCGCCCGGCGCTGGAGCGCCTGCGTGATGTCGTTGCGGGCCTCGATGCCGACGACCAGGCCCTTGCGGTGCGCGGCCTTCACGTGGGCATCGCGCGCGATCATCGGGTCGATGGCGGGCATGCGGCCGACTTCGTCATCCGCGGGATCCTCGGCGTCGATGCCCAGA
>Ga0129336_10000717_pt1 | contig 19645 bp, 16 predicted proteins | sample CPB6_02_DNA_FD_96878 | JGI IMG/M metagenome (GOLD analysis project Ga0129336, IMG submission 96878) | Freshwater to marine salinity gradient microbial communities from Chesapeake Bay, USA - CPBay_Sum_0.6_0.2_DNA | ecosystem: Environmental > Aquatic > Marine > Coastal | place: USA: Chesapeake... | reverse complement strand
GACAAGGGTGGGGAGATCCTGCACTCGTGGTACAAGATTTCGCCGAAAGATACCGCTGCGAAACTGCTTGACGCATTGGGGGAGAAATGAAAAAGCCTGAAGATCTGATTCCGCATCGTGCGCCGTTCTTGTTTGTCGATGAAATAGTGCTCCTTGAGCCGGGGAAGAAGGCCACCGCGCGGTGGCACCTCAAGGGCGACGAATGGTTCTTCAGTGGTCATTTCCCTGGCCGCCCAACGTTGCCGGGTGTCTTGATGTGCGAGGCCATCGCTCAGACGGGTGCCTTGGCCATTGTGAGTGACGAGCGCTTTGCGGGGAAGTTGCCGCTCTTCGGGGGATTGGACGGGGCGCGTTTCCGTCGTCAGGTCGTGCCGGGCGACGTGTTGGAAATGACAACCGACTTGGTGCGGTTGTCCGGACGGGCGGGAAAGGGCAATGGAATTGCCACCGTCAACGGCGAGACCGCATGTGAATGTGAGTTGCTCTTCGTCGTAGTCGACTGAAGCTGTATCCGATCAGAGCGGCGACAGCACGATTGAACCGTTGTGCCCGCCAAATCCAAAATTGTTGGAGATGGTCGGCCCGGGAATCCATTCACGCGGATCGCCAACAACCAGGTCGATATTCATCTCGGGATCGACCGTCGACGTTCCACGTGTGGGCGGAATCAACCGCTTCTCGAAAGACAACAGGACCGAGGCGGCCTCAAGCGCGCCGGCAGCACCGAGAGGATGCCCGGTCACACCTTTGATCGAAACAACCGGCGTTTGATGGTTGCCGAAGACGGTGGCGATCGCTTGTGACTCAGCTTGATCATTCAATGGCGTGCTCGTTCCATGCGCATTGATCTGTTTGATCTCGTTAGGAGTGAGTCCGGCGTCTTCAAGTGCAAGATGCATGCAACGCGCTGCGCCGGTGCCGCCCGGCGAGGGAGCGGTGATGTGGTGGGCATCGGCATTGCTTGCTGCACCGAGTACTTCAGCGATGATCCTCGCACCTCGTTGTTGAGCTAGGTCCATTCGCTCGAGCACGAAGACGGCCGAACCTTCACCCATTACGAATCCATCTCTTGCCTGATCGAACGGCATGCTTCGTAGCGTGGAAGAAATTGCGGTCATGTTGGCAAATCCGGCGATAGCGGTGACTGTTCCCGCCGACTCTGATCCGCCGGTTATCACGGCATCGCACATGCCCCAGGCAATCTGTCGTGCGGCATTGCCAATGGCATGAGTCGCTGCGGCACACGCAGTGCAAACGGTTTCGGCAGGCCCTTGGAATCCGTAGCGCATGGAAATGGAAGCACCAGCTGCATTGGCCATCATCATCGGGACAAGAAATGGCGAAACCCGGCGCTCACCCTTCTCGACACGCACGATCACTTGCTCTTCGAGTGTGTGGAGTCCACCGATTCCAGTGCCGAAGATCGTTCCAATACGCGTGCGGTCGTAGGGAATCTCACCGGCTTGTTCGAGGGCTTCGTGGGCCGCTGCCAAGGCGTACTGCTCGACGCGATCAGCACGACGGGCGTCCTTTGGTGAGTCAAACCAAGGAGATGGATCCCAATCAACAATTTCAGCGCACTTGGTTCCCGTAAGGGCGGGGCCAAGGAGCCCTTGCCAAAACGATTCCTTGCCGATCCCGCAGGGAGCGACGACTCCGTATCCGGTGATCGCTACACGATGGCCGGCACCTCGCATTGCGGGATCAGCCAGCCTTGGCGCTGACGAGCGCGAAGGCCTTTCCCACAGTGTCCACGCCTTCGAGATCCGATTCCGGAACCTCGATGCCGAACTCTTCTTCTAGTGCCATCACGAGCTCGACGAGGTCGAGGCTGTCGGCGTCGAGATCCTCGTTGAACTTGGCCTCAGGGGTGACCTTGGCTGCATCGACAGACAAGACATCCACTGCACACTTCACGAAACGATCGAACAACTGCTGGTCCATGAACCCTCCTGCGGTAATCGCGATATCTTAGTTGGCGCGGTGGATCGAGGGGGGAGTTCAGTGTCCCATGCCAAGACCGCCGTCAACAGGAATGATCGCGCCGGTGATGTAGGCGGCACCCGGTCCCGCAAGAAAGTGAACGACCTCGGCGATCTCTGCTGGTTGGGCCATGCGTGCGAGTGGTACGGCTTTCAGCATCTCTTCTTTTCGAGCTTCGGAAATCGCCGCTGTCATATCGGTTTCGACGGGGCCTGGGGCCACAACATTGACGGTGATTTGACGAGAACCAATTTCGCGAGCAAGTGAACGAGCCATGCCGACGAGCCCTGCTTTGGATGCTGCGTAGTTCACTTGGCCGGGTGAACCAAGCATCGCTACGACACTCGACATCAAGATGATGCGTCCTTTGCGTGCTCGCAGCATCCCTTGTACGGCACGTTTCACGATTCGAAAAGTGCCAACCAGGTTTGCTTCGACCACGCGAGAAAACTGATCTTCGGACATGCGCAAAATGAGTGTGTCATCGGTGATGCCCGCATTGGCGATCAGAACTTCCACGGGGCCGAATCGTTCTTCGATTTCCTTGAAGGCCTGTGCAACCTGATCTGGGTTGGTGACATCGCATTTCACGGCGAAGAAATCGCTCGGCGGTGGCGAACTGTTGTAGGTGATGGCGACACGATCGCCGGATTCGGCGAATGCTTTGGCGCAAGCGAGTCCAATGCCGCGGGATCCGCCGGTAATCAAAACGACCCGCCCCAAACTGTTGTCTGCTGCATCGCTCATCGTGAAGAGAGACCCTTTCCGTTCCAGCGCATGATCGCACTTGCTGCCGTCATGCCTGCACCGAATCCGACCATCAGCACGAGGTCGCCTTTGGCCAAACGCCCTTTGTCGGCGGCATCAAACAAGGCCAAGGGGATGGACGCTGATGAGGTATTGCCTGTTTCCTGCAGGTTGATCGCAGTCTTTTCCATTGGGCATCCCAGTCGATCACACGCGGACTCGATGATTCGAATGTTCGCCTGATGGGGAACGACAAGCGCGATGTCATCGATGCTGATTCCCGCGCGTTGCAAACTCTTCTCGGCCGAGTCCACCATGATGCGGACCGCGCGTCGAAACACCTCTTTGCCGTCCATGTGAATGTGGCCGCCAACTTCGCAATAGAGGAGTGGCTCGGCTGAACCGTCAGCATCGATGTCCCAGGCGAGCAGATCGTTGCGACCTTCTGTGGCTTCCAACACTGCAGCTCCCGAACCGTCTGCGAAGAGGATCGCGGTGTTGCGATCCGTCCAGTCCACGATGCGGGAAAGCGTGTCGGTTCCGATCAGCAGCACCGATCGGGCACCGATGGCGATCAGCCCACTGGCGACGGTGAGTCCGTAGACGAATCCCGAGCATGCAGCGTTGACGTCGAAGGCCCCGCAGCGCAATCCCAGTTCGTTTTGCACCGTTGCAGAGGTGGCCGGAACCGTTCGGTCAGGAGTCGTCGTAGCCAGTACGACGGCATCGATTCGCGTGGGGTCGATACCGCTCATGGCAATGGCCTTGCGCGCGCTCTCCACGCTCAAGCTGGCGGTCGATCCACCGATGTGGCGTCGGGAGATGCCCGTTCGTTCACGAATCCATTGGTCCGAGGTGTCCATGGTTGCGGCCAGGTCGTCGTTCGTGACGACTTTGTCTGGCAACGCTGTTCCCCAGCCAGTCAGTGCAAACCCTGGCACGTTGACGTTTACGCTGGGCACGTCACGACACTAATCAGTGAGTGCGAAGCCACGCGATTGGTTGATGAGCGGTCACGCGCTCGCCGTCGACTGCAATGAACGACTGCACCACGCCATCGAACGACGAACGCACTTCCGATTCTCCTACGTGGCCGATGACCTGACCGACGGAAATACGCGAACCGGGGGAGACGGTTGAGTTTGGCGTGAATACACCGGCTGCTGGCGACACCACGAGTCGTTCCATCGCGAAAAGGTGCTCGCCCTCGTGAGCAGTGATGGTCGTCGGCGTTGTCGAAGGAGCGAATTCACCAAGCCATTCGAGCAAGTGGTCGAGATCCTCCGGCGTGGCAACACTGATGGTGCGAGCACCATCGACCGTTCGCTTCGCCATGCCCGTGAGAACGCCTCCCGGACCGAGTTCGATGAAGCTGGTGATTCCCTGTTCGGCCATTGCAAGCAGGGAATGTTTCCACCGCACCGGTGAGGACAACTGGGCCGACAAGAGCGAACTCCATTCAGCAGCTTCTTGATGTGCCCGGGCATCGACGTTTGCCACGACGGGAACCTCGGTATCACGAAGGCGGGCATCAGCGATCGCGTCGCGAAGTCGATCACGAGCCGATGTCATGAACGGGGTGTGAAACGCGCCGGCCACGGGGAGTGGCATCACCTTCTTGGCACCGAGTTCTTTCGCGTGTGTTGAAGCAAGGGCAACTCCATCGATGGAGCCGGCGATCACCACCTGTCCTGGCGCATTGAAGTTGGCCACCCACACTTCGTTGTCGGCACGTCTGCACGCGACCTCGACATCCTCGTCGTCCAAACCGAGCACTGCGGCCATCGTTCCAGGCGCGGCGATCCCTGCTTCATGCATGGCGCTGGCGCGCTCAGTGACGAGTCGCAATCCCTCGTCAAAACCAACCGAGCCCGTCGCGGCTAATGCGGTGTACTCGCCGAGGCTGTGCCCGGCACAAATTGCCGGCTCGATACCCAACCTTTCGACCGCGTCGAGGACCATGAGCGAGGCGACGAACGTCGTGAGCTGTGCGTTGCGCGTGTCCTTCAGAGCGTCGGCGTCGGCATCGAGGAGCAAGTGTGCAACATCGCGACCGACGATTTCAGACGCTTCGCCGACGAGCTCCCAGCTCTCATGGTCGTGCCATGGTCGCCCCATACCGGGCCTCTGGGATCCCTGACCGGGAAAGGTGAAAGCAAGCATTCGCCGCCAAGCGTAGAACTTCGCATCAGTGGGTACGCTTCTTCACCCCATGCGGTCTCCTTGACCGTTCGGGCCCGAGTGGCGGAATGGCAGACGCGACGGACTCAAAATCCGTTGTTCGCAAGGGCGTGTGGGTTCAAGTCCCACCTCGGGCACTGATTGTCAGTAGCGAAAAGATTTCGATGGAAACCGACATGATTTTCAGATCCTCAACACGACTCGTGGAGCGCCGGTTGCGTCGTGCGTCGTCAACGCTGCGCGAGAAGTCCAGCGAGTTGAGCATTGCGCTGGAGCAGTTCGACGTGATCGAGGATGAATTCAATGAAACCGAAGTTCGCGCACTGGTTTCGGAGACTCCACTGGCCGAGCACGAACACCGGGAGGTTCTGCGTCACCGGGAGGCCATGAACAGACACATCGAGGCACTCCGCATGGAGATCGCGGAACTTCAACGAGAACAGGATCGCCTGCTCGATCAGCTACGCAAGTAAGTTCGGGGCCATGATGAGGCCTCGCTCGTTCAAGGATCCGTCTTGAAGATTCTCGCCCTCGACGGAAACTCGCTGGCGTACCGAGCGTTCTTCGCTCTGCCAACCGAAATGGCCACCGTCAGTGGTCAAGTGACGAACGCCGTCTTCGGCTTCGTTACCATGCTCACCAATCTGGTCAAAGAGCAGAAACCCGACGGCTTGGTCGTGGTGTTCGACAGACGCGAGAAGACGTTCCGACACGAAGCGGCACCTGAATACAAGGCGCAGAGAGAGTCGCAGCCGGACATTCTGTATCAGCAACTGGAGATCATTCGCGAAGTTCTCGGCGCCCTGGGAATCCAGGTGTTGGACAAGGCGGGGTTCGAGGGCGACGACCTGATCGCCACCGTGGTGGAACGTGCCAGCGCGATCGACTCGGAGGTCATCGTGGTGACGGGCGATCGCGATGCGTATCAGTTGGTCCGTGATCCTCATGTCAAGGTTCTCTACAACAAGCGTGGCGTCACCGATTACGCGCTGTACGACGAAGCGGGGATCTTCGACAAGACAGGTGTGACACCGCGTCAGTATCCCGAGTACGCAGCAATGCGCGGTGACACGAGTGACAACCTCGAAGGAGTGCAGGGTGTCGGTGAGAAGACGGCCGCCAAGTTGATGGCGAAGTACGGCTCGTTACTCGCAATTCTCGACGCCGCTGACGAGCAGACACCGAAGCTCGCCGCATCCCTCAAGGAGGGAAGACAACGAGCATTGCGAAACCTCGAGTTGATGACCTTGCGGCGTGATGTGCCGATCGAACTCGACTTGCAGTCGCTTGCCCCTCGACCCGATCTCGTCAAGGCCCGATCGTTGTTCAACGCGCTCGAGTTCAAGACTCTCACCCAGCGGGCACTAGACGCATTTGCCCGGTTCTCGGACGAACCGCTTCCGGCCGCCGAGCCAACCAAGAGGGCTCGCGGCACCACGTCTTCCACCACACGAAGAATCGACAATGTCGAGGAAGCCGTCGCCGTGTTCGAGCAATGGTGTGAACTGGATCGAGTCACGATTCTCTTGCCCGACGGAGGCGAAGGCGGAATTGCCGTTGCCGATGACCGAGGCAATGGTGTGTGGATCGTCGCTGAAGTTGCGGCATCGTCTGAAGTGATCGACGCTGCGTCTCGCATCAAGGCGATGGTGGGACACGACTGCAAGTCGGTGCTGCGCTGGCTGCTCCGGGGTTCTGGTGCCCTTCCGCGAGTCGAGTTCGACACGCTGGTCGCCGCGTATCTCATCGATCCGGCCCTCGGTCAGTCCACACTGGGAGAACTTGCTTCACGTTTCGTCGACGAACATTTGCCGTCCACTGAATCGGACGGTGGCCAGTTGGACTTTGGTGGGGCCAGTGAGACGCGGGCTTTGGCTTGGGCTGAGCATGCGTCGGTTGTCATACGACTGACGTCTGCGATGAAAGTTGCGATTGAATCCATTGAAGCAACCAAATTGCTGGAGGAGATCGAATTGCCGTTGATTTCCGTGTTGGCACGTATGGAGCACATTGGCGTAGGTGTGAACCGGGAGCGTCTCCAGAAAATCAATGCCCATTTGGAAGCAGAAGTCGCCAAGTTGCTGACCACCATTCATCTGGCAGCTGGTAAGGAGTTCAACGTGAACTCACCAGCTCAGTTGAGACAAATTTTGTTCGAGGAGCGAAAACTCACACCCGGCAAGAAGACCAAAACCGGGTTCTCCACGGATGCCGCGACGCTGGAGAGACTCCGCGACGAATGGCCCGAGTTCATCGACCCGCTATTGCGTTACCGAGAGTTGGAGAAGCTTCGATCGACATACGGAACAGGACTTCTCGAGGCAGTCGCCACCGATGGACGCATTCATGCAACGTTCAACCAAACGGTGGCTCGAACGGGTCGACTCAGCAGCGATGCTCCGAACTTGCACAACATTCCCGTGCGTTCGGATGAAGGCAAGGTGTTTCGAGAAGCATTTGTGCCGTCCGAGGGATGGCAACTTTTGGTGGCGGACTACAACCAAATCGAATTGCGATGTATCGCTCATCTGGCTGCTGATCCCGGACTCATCGATGCGTTCAACAAAGGTGAAGACATCCATCGAACTACGGCAGCTCGTGTCTTTGGCATCGCAGAATCTGATGTGACGGCAGACCAACGTTCACAGGCGAAGATGGTCTCCTACGGGTTGGCATACGGCATGGAGGCGTACGGCTTGAGCCAACGTTTGGCGATCGGCGTCGATGAAGCGGCAGGAATTCTCGACAGCTACTTCGGCGCGTTTCCAAAGGTTCGTCAATACATGGATGACGCGGTCGCCACAGCGCGCAAGCGTGGCTACACGGAGACCCTGTTCGGTCGCCGACGTCCCATCCCTGAACTGAACTCCGACAATTTCCGCATCCGGCAGGTGGGCGAGCGTCAGGCGATGAACGCAGGCATTCAAGGTTTGGCGGCCGACATTTTTAAGATTGCGCTCGTCAGAATTCAGGAGACACTCGACCAACTTGGAATTCGTAGTCGTCTGATTCTGCAAGTGCACGATGAAGTGATCGTGGAGTCGCCCAAAGCGGAAATGAAAAACGTTGAACGAGAGGTACTGGCTGCTATGCGTGGCGCCGCAAAGTTGCTCGTTCCACTGGAAGTCAATTACGCGTGGGGAGATTCGTGGGCCACAGCGAAGAGTTGAGCGATGCAAAGACGGTCAAACCCTCGAATGAATTGGATCACGATCATTGGTTCGAGCCGTTGGCCGAACACATGGGTTCTGCGTACCTGCGTTACTCGTTTACAAAGGGAACCTTGCAAGAAGTGGACGCTCTCGAGCGGTTGCTTGACTTGTCGCCGGGCATGTCGATTCTTGACATCGGGTGCGGTCCTGGGCGTCATGCATTGGAGTTCGCCCGACGTGGCTATCGCGTAACAGGAATCGACATATCTGAACGATTCATTGAGATCGCCACCGATGCTGCTCGAGCTAGTTCGCTCGGAGCTTCCTTCATCCGACACGACGCACGGGATTTGCCGGCACAGTGGGAAAGTTCGTTCGATGTGGTCGTATGCCTCTGCCAGGGTGGATTTGGCCTGATGGTCGAAGACGGGGAGGACGAGCGGGTGTTTGCGGGTGCGGTGGCGTCGTTGAAGCCGGGCGGCTCAATCGCACTTTCGGCGTTCAACGCCTACTTTGCCGTGAAGCACTTTGCCGAAGCCCACTTCGATGCCGGTCGGGGGCTCAGCACCGAATCCACTGAGGTCCGGGATCTCGAGGGTCGGGCGATGGCCACGACGTTGTGGACAGGTTGCTACACGCCCCGGGAATTGCGTCTGCTCGCACAGCGACACCTTCTTGAGGACGTCCGTATTCATGGAGTCGAGCCGGGCGCGTATGGGGAGGCTGAGCCGTCGCTCGAACTGCCGGAGTTCCTCCTGCTGGCCCAACGGGCGAGCCAACCCCACTGATAGCGTTTCCTCTGCTTCATCGCCGATGAGGCTGCCCTCGGGCATCCATCTCTCCTATCCACCGAAAGCATCACCGTGACCGATCTTCAGACCCTTCAATCCCCGCCCATGGGCACCTTCGACCAGGACGGCAACTACACGCCGCGCAAGGTCACCGAGCGGGATCTCACCCAGCCGTTCGAGGAAGCAATCAAGGGAACCCTCGTCGAATTGAAGGAGGGTCAGCTCGTCTCGGGAACGGTGGTTCGGGTGACTAAGGATGAGGTGTTGGTCGAGATCGGCTACAAGACCGAGGGCGTGATTCTTGCTCGCGAGCTGTCGATCCGCAATGACATCGATCCTTCCGAAATCGTCAAGGTCGGCGAGAAGATCGAGACGCTCGTTCTCACCCTCGAAGACAAAGAGGGTCGTTTGTTGCTTTCGAAGAAGCGCGCGCAATACGAACGCGCATGGGGCGACATCGAGAAGGTGAAGGAGCAGGACGGCACCGTTGAAGGTCTCGTCATCGAAGTCGTCAAGGGTGGCTTGATCGTCGACATCGGCTTGCGCGGATTTCTTCCCGCTTCACTGGTCGAATTGCGACGCGTGCGCGATCTGACGCCGTATATCGGTCAGAAGATCACCGCCAAGATCCTCGAGCTCGACCGCAACCGCAACAACGTCGTGCTCTCGCGTCGAACTCTTTTGGAACAGAATCAGCGTGGCGCACGTGATGAGTTCCTCACTCAGCTAAAGATTGGCGAAGTCCGCAAGGGACGCATTTCGAGTGTCGTGGCGTTCGGTGCATTCGTCGACCTCGGGGGCATGGACGGGCTCATTCACGTGTCCGAGTTGTCGTGGAAGCATGTCGACAATCCGAGCGCAGTCGTCAATATCGGCGACGAGGTGACGGTCAAGGTTCTCGAAGTGGACATGGACAGGGAACGCATCAGCCTTTCGCTGAAGGCAACCCAGCAGGATCCGTGGCAGGAGTTCGCCAACGGACACCAGGTCGGTCAGTTGGTTTACGGTCGTGTCACCAAGCTCGTTCCGTTCGGCGCATTCGTTCAAGTGGGCGACGGCATCGAGGGTCTCGTGCACATCTCCGAGATGTCAGCCCACCATGTCGAGGCGCCAGAACAGGTGGTCACGCCCGGTGAAGAACTGTGGGTGAAGATCATCGATCTCGACCTGGCTCGCCGTCGTATCAGCCTGTCGATCAAGCAGGCCGCCGAGGGTGGCGAATTGGCCGAGGAATACCGCGGTCAATTCCAGATCGACGAGCAGGGCAACTGGGTCGGCGGCGACGACAGCGCCCGCGAAGCGGCGTGGTCGGAGTACTTCGAAGGCTCCGGCGAGGCTGCCACGGGTGGCGAGAACCAGGCCTGATCGCTCCAGTGCGCACTGCGCATTGATCACCACATGATCCTGATCGGACTCACGGGCGGGATCGGTTCCGGGAAGTCGACTGTCGCTGCACTCCTGCGCGAGCTTGGCGCAGTGGTCATCGACGGCGATCGGGTCGCGCGGGATCTTCAGCAACCAAACTCTGCCGCATTGGGGGAGATCGGTGCTTCGTTCCCCGGGGTAGTCGACGATTCAGGGGTGCTCGACCGCCCGAAGCTTGCGGCCATCGTGTTCGCCGATTCAACGCGCTTAGCCGAACTGAATCGGATCATGTTGCCCCGCATCCACGCCGAGATCGAACGGCGAATCTCCGAGCATCGGGATAGTGACGACGTCGTCGTTCTCGATTTGCCCTTGCTGGCCGAAAATCCGCGGAGTGATCTGGACGGCGTGATCGTGGTGGACGTTCCCGAAGACCTTGCTGTTCGCCGTTTGGTCGAATCGAGAGGAATGGACGAAGCCGATGCTCGGGCTCGAATCGCGCGGCAAGCATCGCGCGAGGATCGGCGCAAGATCGCGGATCAGTTGATCGACAATTCGGGGGGAACGGAAGATCTTCACGCTGCTGTTCGCGAGGTGTGGGAGTGGGCCTCTCGACTCTCGCCGAGATCGGCTTGACCATGGCAACAGGTGAGGCCACACGCGGTCGTTTCAAGGTGGTCTCGGAGTATCGACCGGCAGGCGATCAACCCAAGGCGATTGCCGAGCTCTCGGAAGGCATCGAGAAGGGTGAACGGTTCCAGACGTTGTTGGGCATCACCGGATCGGGCAAGTCAGCAACGATCGCCTGGACCATCGAGCAGGTGCAACGCCCGACACTGATCCTTGCGCCGAACAAGAGCCTTGCTGCCCAGCTGGCGCAGGAGATGAAGGAGTTCTTTCCCGAGAACCGCGTCGAATATTTCGTGAGTTATTACGACTATTACCAGCCTGAGGCGTACATCCCCTCGAGCGATACCTTCATCGAAAAAGACTCATCCATCAACGACGAGATCGATCGCCTACGGCACTCGGCAACTGCCGCCTTGTTGACTCGGCGCGACACCATCGTGGTGGCATCGGTCTCGTGCATCTATGGAATGGGTAATCCCGAGGAGTATCGAGGCAACTTGCTCGAGTTGCACGTGGGCGTCGATTACGACCAGCGATCGATACTCCGTCGGCTTGTCGATTTGCAGTACGACCGCAACGATGTCGCACTTGGTCGGGGCTCATTTCGGGTGCGTGGCGACACCGTGGAGGTGCAGCCCGCATACGAAGAAACCGTGACACGAATCGAAATGTTCGGGGACACGGTGGAGAGGTTGACTGTCGTCGATGCGCTCACGGGTGAAACGTTGAGCGAGCACCAAGAGATGGTTATCTTTCCTGCCACGCACTACGTGGCAGGTGACGAGCGGATGAAGCGTGCGATGAAGGGGATCGAGGATGAATTGCGTGAGCGCCTGCAGTATTTCGAGGCGAACGGCAAATTGCTCGAAGCCCAGCGACTGAAGATGCGTACGCAGTACGACCTTGAGATGATGGCAGAGGTGGGCTTTTGCAACGGCATCGAGAACTACTCACGGCACATCGATGGACGTTCGGCGGGGGAGCCTCCGTTCACGCTCCTCGATTACTTTCCCAAGGACTACATGGTGGTGATGGACGAGAGCCACGTCACCGTGCCACAGCTGCACGGGCAGTACGCCGGCGATCGGAGCCGTAAGGAGACATTGGTCGAGCACGGATTTCGCCTGCCATCGGCAATGGACAACCGACCGCTTCGATTCGAAGAGACGATGAAGCGGGTCAATCAATGCATCTTCTTGTCGGCAACGCCTGCCGACTTCGAATTGAAGGTCAGTGATCGGATCGTGCAGCAGATCGTTCGCCCCACCGGACTCGTCGATCCAGAGGTGGTGGTGAAGCCGACCAAGGGTCAGATCGACGACATCATCGAGCTGGTGAACGCCAAGGTCGAGGCTGGCGATCGCATCCTGATCACCACGCTGACCAAGAAGATGGCCGAGGACCTCAGCGATTACTTGATCGAGCAAGGGCTCCGTGTCCGGTATCTCCACTCGAACATCGACACGATTCAACGAATCGAAATCTTGCGGGCCCTGCGTCTCGGCGAGTTCGACGTCCTCGTCGGAATCAACCTGCTCCGCGAGGGCCTCGACCTGCCCGAAGTCTCGCTCGTGGCGATTCTCGATGCCGACAAGGAAGGTTTCCTGCGCAGCGAAACATCGTTGATCCAGATGATCGGTCGAGCCGCGCGAAACGTCAATGGCCAAGTGGTGATGTACGCCGACAAGCAGACGAAGGCTATGGAAGCGGCGATTTCGGAGACGGCACGGCGACGGGCACTGCAGATCGCCTACAACAAGGAACACTCGATCGATCCGCAGACCATCCGCAAGGCGGTTGGCGACATCCTGGACGTGCTTCGCCCGAGTGAGGGAGTCACTGCTCCGGGCAAGGCTGAACGACAAGGTCGCGAGCGAGCACGGGTCGTGGCCGATCTGAAGGCGCTGCCTTCGTCCGAACTCGAGCGACTCGTCCTGACGCTGGAGGAAGAGATGAACCAGGCTGCGAGCGAATTGCGCTTCGAATACGCGGCGAGACTTCGTGACGAGATCAAGGATCTTCGTCGTGAACTTCGCGATGCCCGCTGAGGGCTCGGTATTCTTCACGAGTGGCGAGCACCAAGAAGTCCAAATCTGCGAAGGCCACGAAGTCGGCTGCCCGTCACCAAGCTGATCGAATCACTGTTCGCGGCGCGCGGGAACACAACCTCAAGAACGTCAGTCTCGAGATCCCGCGCGATCGACTGATCGCGCTGACGGGACTTTCTGGTTCGGGAAAGAGCAGCCTTGCCTTCGACACGATCTACGCCGAGGGTCAACGTCGCTATGTGGAGTCTCTGAGTGCGTACGCACGCCAGTTCCTCGGACAGATGGACAAGCCCGATGTCGACGTCATCGAGGGATTGTCCCCGGCAATCTCCATCGATCAGAAGACGGCTTCCAAGAATCCTCGGTCAACCGTGGGCACGATCACCGAGGTCTACGACTATCTCCGTTTGTTGTGGGCGCGCATCGGCGTCCAACACTGCTGGAAGGACGACACACCGTTGTCCCGGCAAACGCCACAGCAGATAGTCGACCGAATTCAGGAACTTCCCGAGGGAACTCGATTCCAGGTGTTGGCTCCAATCGTGCGGGGTCGTAAGGGTGAGTACGAGTCGTTGCTCGGCGACTTGGTATCGCAGGGCTTCACTCGCGCGAAGATCGACGGAGAAACCGTAGAGATCTCGGAGTTCCTCAAGCGCGACACGAAGTTGGCCCGCTATGAGCAGCACGACATTGACGTGGTTGTTGACCGCTTGGTTCGCAAGCCGTCCATTCAGCGTCGACTGACGGACAGTTTGGAGACGGCGCTCAAGTTGGCCGAGGGAGTCGCTGCCATCGAGCTGATGGGCCCAGATGGAACATCGGGCGAGGTGATCTCGTTCTCGCAGCACATGGCGTGCCCCAAATGTGGCTCGAGCTTCGAGGAACTCGCTCCACGAAACTTCTCGTTCAACAGCCCGTATGGGGCGTGTGAAAGCTGTCTCGGTTTGGGAACACGTTTCGAGGTCGATCCGGAACTGGTCGTACCCGATCCCGAGCTCTCAATCAACGAAGGGGCGATTGCGCCGTGGAGATCGGCACATACCCAGTACTTCACACGAATGTTGGAGGCTGTCGCGGAGGAGTTCGGCATCGACATGGACCGCAAATGGTCGAAGCTTTCGGAAAAGCACCGGAACATCGTGATGAATGGCGCAGGCGATGCGCTGATGGTCAAGTACCGCAATCGATATGGGCGAACGCGGGAGTATTCGACGTCGTACGAAGGTGTCGTTCCGTGGATCAAGCGTCGCCACGAGTCTGCGGAGAGCGACTATTCGCGTGAACAATTCGAGAGTTACATGCGCGAGGTGCCATGCAGGAAGTGCAAAGGCGCTCGCCTGAAGCCGTCTTCGCTTGCCGTCCGCGTAAACGGCAAGAACATCAGCGAGGTGTGCGACCTCTCGATTGGTGCCTCTGCGAAGTTCCTGGAGACTCTCGAGTTGGGGGATCGCGATCGCATCATCGCCGAGCGCGTGGTGAAGGAGATCAATGCACGTCTCGGCTTCTTGCTCGATGTCGGTCTCGATTATTTGACGCTCTCGCGTGCCGCGGCGACACTTGCCGGCGGCGAAGCCCAACGCATCCGTCTGGCAAGTCAGATCGGTTCGGGCTTGGTGGGCACACTGTACGTGCTTGACGAACCAAGTATCGGTTTGCACCAGCGCGACAATCACCGATTGATCGAGACCTTGATCAGGCTGCGTGATTTGGGTAACACGGTGCTCGTAGTGGAACACGACGAGGACACGATTCGTGCAAGCGACTGGGTGGTGGACATCGGTCCGGGTGCGGGAGAGCACGGTGGCGAGGTGGTGTACAGCGGACCGGTTCCTGGCATCGCCACCTGCAAGGAGTCAATCACCGGGCAGTACCTCTCCGGTAAGCGAAGCATTCCTGTTCCCGAGAAGCGCCGTGAGCCGGGCAAAGAGTCGATTCAGGTGCGTGGTGCGCGCGAGCACAACTTGAAGAACATCACCGTGCGTATCCCCCTGGGCCTGTTCGTCGCAGTTACCGGCGTCTCCGGAAGTGGGAAGAGCTCGCTCGTTCGGGACATCTTGCTACCTGCGCTGATGCAGAAGATCTATAAGTCGAAGGATGCACCGGGGCGACACACCGGTGTGGATGGCGTGCAGTTCATCGACAAGGTGATCGACATGGATCAGTCGCCGATCGGGAGAACCCCGCGATCGAATCCGGCGACCTACACGGGCGTGTTCGACGACATCCGCAAACTCTTCGCGACCACGCCGGAGAGCAAGATTCGCGGGTACATGCCGGGCCGCTTCAGTTTCAACGTTCCCGGTGGACGTTGCGAAGCGTGTTCAGGTGACGGAACGATCAAGATCGAAATGCATTTTCTGCCTGACGTTTACGTCCCCTGTGAAGTCTGCAAGGGAGCCCGCTACAACAGGGACACGCTGGAGGTGACGTACAAAGGGAAGAACATCTCGGACGTCCTGAACATGCCCATCTCCGAGGCCGTCGACTTCTTCGCCAACCAGCCTCGAATCGCACGACACCTCCAGACCCTGCAGGACGTCGGTCTCGGGTACGTGCGGTTGGGGCAACAAGCACCAACACTTTCGGGAGGTGAGGCGCAACGAGTGAAGTTGGCAGCCGAACTTGCCAAGCGTTCGACCGGACACACCATGTATCTGTTGGACGAACCGACGACCGGACTGCACTTCGAGGACGTTCGACGTCTGTTGACGGTTCTTGCCCGTCTAGTCGACCAAGGGAACACGGTGTTGGTCATCGAGCACAATCTGGATGTGATTAAGACCGCCGACTGGCTCATTGACCTCGGGCCCGAGGGCGGTGATCGCGGTGGCGAAATCGTCGCTGAGGGAACGCCAGAGTTGGTCGCTCGGCAGAAGGCCAGCCACACGGGTCGGTTCCTGGCCCCGCTCCTGAAATAGTGGTCTTGTCGTGATCACCAAACCGACGGGAACGATTCCCGACAAGCCTGGTTCGTACCAGTTTCGAGATGCCCATTCGCGAATTATCTATGTCGGCAAGGCGAAGAATCTTCGTGCTCGTTTGGCCTCGTACTTCGTGAGTCCTGAGCAGTTGCATCCGCGGGTAGCGGCGATGGTGGAAACTGCCGCCTCGGTGGAGTGGATCGAGGTTCGCAACGAGCTCGAGGCAGTGATGTTGGAGTATTCGCTGATCAAGGAGCACCGTCCGCGGTTCAACATCCGGATGCGCGACGACAAGAGCTATCCGTTTCTTGCCCTTTCGATGGAAGATGAGTGGCCCCGTGCCTATGTGATGCGGGGGAGACGTCGCAAAGGAAACCGATACTTCGGTCCCTACGCCCATGCATGGGCTATCCGCGAGACCCTCGACCTTCTACTTCGTTCTTTCCCGGTTCGAACCTGTTCGCCCTCGAAATATCGTCAGCATGAACGTCTCGAGCGCCCCTGTCTCTTGTTTCACATCGAGAAGTGCAGTGGACCGTGCGTCGGGGCAGTAACGAAAGACGCCTACCGCGAACATGTCGAGCAACTGATCCGTTTCCTCAACGGAAATGGCGAGGAAGTGCGCAGTCGCCTTGAGCGAGAGATGACCGAAGCATCGTCGAACCAGGACTATGAGCGCGCTGCAGTATTGCGAGACCGTCTTGGCGCGGTGGCCAAGGTGCTCGAGAAGCAACAGATGGTGGCAGGGTCGGACGAGGATTTCGACTTGGTGGGGGTGGTCGAAGACGAACTCCAGGCCGCGGTGCAGTTGTTCCACGTTCGACATGGACGCGTGGTCGGACGCAATGCTCACATCGTTGACAAAGTCGAAGACACTACGACTGCCGGACTGATGGAACGAGTCGTCGAAGGTTTGTACGAGGATGATCCGGCACTCGGAATACCTCCGCTGATCCTGACATCAGATGAACCATCCCAGGTTGCCGAACTGGCAGCGTGGTTATCGTCGAGGGCCGGTCGTGTCGTCGAGGTGAGGGTTCCCTCACGCGGAGCCAAGCGCGATCTGTTGCAAACGGTGAAAGTGAACGCGAAGGAAGATCTGCAGCGAACACGGCTGAAGCGCTCCAGCGATCACAACGCCCGCAGCAAGTCTTTGCTGGAACTTCGGGATGCGCTGGAGTTGCCCTATGCGCCCTTGCGCATCGAGTGTTTCGACATGGCCCACCTGCAGGGCACCGATTACGTCGGGAGCATGGTGGTCCTAGAGGATGGTCTCCCGAATCGACGCGAATACCGGCGATTCAAAGTGAAGAACGTGCCCGGCAATGACGACTATGCCGCGATGCAAGAGGTGCTTACCCGCAGATTTTCGGCGTATGTCGCGGAGCGGGAAGAAGTTAACGACAACAAGCGGCGGAAGTTCGGTTATCCACCACAGTTGCTTCTCGTGGACGGTGGCAAGGGTCAATTGAACGTGGCGGTCCAGGTTCTCGAGGAACTTGGGCTCGAGTCGGAGATTCCTGTTGCTGCTCTCGCCAAGGAGTTCGAAGAGGTGTTCGTTCCGACCAAGAGTGAGTCGATTCGTATTCCCCGTTCCTCAGAGGCGTTGTACATGTTGCAGGTCGTTCGTGACGAGGCGCATAGATTCGCGAACACCTTTCATCGCGAACTGCGTCAGAAGCGGATGACGCGTGGCGCGCTCGACGGTATCGAGGGTCTGGGAGAGCGCCGTCGCAAACGATTGGTGGAGAGCTTCGGGGGAGTGCGTGGAGTGAAGGCAGCATCGCTGGAAGACCTGCTCGCTCTTACGTGGCTCCCCGAAGACATTGCCAGAGCCGTTTACGAACATCTCCATCACTAACCTTTGTCACTGTGGCTGACATTCTCCTGATCGCCGGGATGTCCGGGGCGGGGCGTTCGCAGGCGGCCGACGACCTCGAAGATCTCGGCTGGTTCGTGGTTGACAATCTTCCCATCTCCTTGATCGACAAGGTCGTCGAACTGGCTGACTCGACGTCGGCAAACCAGCAGCAGCTGGCCTTGGTCGTCGGGGCAGCAATGCAGCAAACCGATTCGGTGGAGGTCGTGCAACGACTCCGTCAGTCCGGCCACCGAGTGCGTGTGTTGTTCATGGACGCGGCCAATTCCGAACTCGTTCGTCGATATGTGCAGACAAGGCGCAAGCATCCATTGGCTCATGGTGAAATGAGTGTCGAAGAGGCGATTGTCACCGAACGACGGATGCTCGAATCTGTGAAGGGTGCGTCCGACGTCGTGATCGACACGACGGGGATCAACCCTCACCAATTGAAGAACAGGATCGTCGAAATGTTCTCGCTCGACGATTCGGAGACCATGCAGATCTCTATCGTCTCGTTCGGATTCAAGCACGGGATCCCTATCGATGTCGACTTGGTGTTCGACGTGCGGTTCATTCCCAATCCGCATTGGGACGAAAACCTCCGACCGCTGAGCGGTCTTGACGACGCGGTGCGCAGTTTTGTGCTCGATCAGCACTTGACCAAAGAATTTCTCGATCGTCTCCTGGGGATGCTGGAAATGCTGATTCCCGCATACCGCGAGGAAGGCAAGTCGTATCTTTCTGTTGCGATCGGATGTACCGGAGGTCGGCATCGGTCAGTGGCGGTGGCAGAGCGGCTCGCTGACCGCTTGCGAGAAAATGGGCATCGACCACGAACGACCCATCGCGACTTGCAGCGTTGAGGATGTTGATCCTCCGTTCAGGCGATGGGACGTGGACTACTCTTTGACTCCATGACTGACAAGGTTCGTGTAGGTATCAACGGTTTCGGCCGCATCGGCCGCAATTTTTTCCGCGCCGTCCAGGCGGCAGGAGCAGACATCGAGATCGTCGCGGTCAATGACCTTGGCGCGGTCAAGACAATGGCCCATTTGCTCAAGTACGACTCGGTATTGGGAATTTTGCCCCAGCAGATCACCGCTGCAGATGACGCGATCATGATCGATGGAAGACCGCTGAAGGTGCTGCAGGTTCGCGATCCGAAGACGCTCCCATGGAAGGACTTGGGTGTCGACGTAGTGATCGAATCCACCGGGTTCTTCACCGAGAGGGAGAAGGCGGCTGCCCACCTCGAGGCAGGTGCTCCGGTGGTGGTGGTGTCGGCGCCGTCTGCGGGGGCAGATGCCACGTTCGTCTACGGCATCAATCATCGTGATTTCGATCGAAGCAAGCACCAGGTGGTGTCTAATGCGAGTTGCACCACCAACTGCTTTGTGCCCATGGTCAAGGTGCTTGATGATGCGTTCGGGGTGGAGAAGGGTCTGATGACCACCATCCATGCGTACACGGGTGACCAACAACTGGTCGACGGTCCGCATTCAGACCTACGACGAGCTCGTGGCGCAGCCATCAACATCACGCCAACCGGAACGGGAGCTGCACGCGCGACCAGTCTCGTGTTGGAGTCGATGAAGGGCAAGCTCGACGGCACCTCGTTGCGGGTTCCGGTTCCGACCGGCTCGATCACCGATTTCGTGGCGGTGCTCAAGACCTCGCCGTCCAAGGAAGAGATCAATGCCGCATTCAAGGCTGCAAGTAGCGGCGAGTTGAAGGGCGTACTGGAGTACACCGACCAGCCGATTGTTTCGAGTGACATCGTGACCAATCCGCACAGTTGTGTGTTCGACAGCGAGCTGACCATGGCGATGGGAAATCTCGTCAAGGTGCTGGGGTGGTACGACAACGAGTGGGGTTACTCGAATCGACTCGTCGATCTCGTTTCCCACATCGGTTCCACGAAATAGATCCCGGTCGTCAATCCAATGTCAGCGCAGGTGCCGGTACT
>Ga0129336_10000713_pt1 | contig 19658 bp, 28 predicted proteins | sample CPB6_02_DNA_FD_96878 | JGI IMG/M metagenome (GOLD analysis project Ga0129336, IMG submission 96878) | Freshwater to marine salinity gradient microbial communities from Chesapeake Bay, USA - CPBay_Sum_0.6_0.2_DNA | ecosystem: Environmental > Aquatic > Marine > Coastal | place: USA: Chesapeake... | reverse complement strand
TAATCCTTAAAATAAACTGTAAGGTATATGAATGTAACTTACAATAATGTATCTTTGCATAGATGGAATCAGAAACACTATGTTCACATTCAGCAAACCTAAAGTAGCAAAAGTAAATTTTTCTGCCTACGACCAGATTCACGAAATCGTTTTAATAGGCTTTAAATCAGATAAAGATATTTTCGATCATTGCAGGTCTATTACTGAAACATCTATTATTCATAATATTGAATGGTTAAGCGAATATTTTTTGTCATCCAGTATTCAAAACTCTATTCATAGAAATTAGTATGTTGGAACTTTTATCTACTCTATATTTATTAGGATTGTTCTTCAGTTTGATTTATTTATTTAGTAATTCGAGTGAATCTAAAAATGGGGTAAAGAATTTCTTTTATGCGAGTATATGGTTTATAGTTCCTATAATGATTTTGGTAGCCATAACTTTCATATTTCTAAAAGAACTTTTTAAAGTAAAAGATGAGGATAGCGATACATCAGCCTAATTTCATTCCTACTTATGCCTATTTTCAAAAGATCATGGAAGTCGATAGATTTATCATACTTAGGCATTGTCAGTTTGAAAAGAATGGCTATCAAAACAGATTCTCAATGAATGATCGTTGGCATACTATGAGTGTCAATAAAGGGCTTGATAAAATTTATCAAAAGAAATATGTTAATCATAAAACGGATTGGATCAAGATAAAATCAAACCTAAAAGATTACGAAAAAGTGTTGTCTAAATTTGATAGCTGTATTTGCGATGATTTAGATTTGACCAATATAAACATCATTGTTCGTATTGCATCTGAGATAGGTATAAAAACGATCATAGATTACGATTATCATACCAATTTAACAGGAACAGACCGCTTAGTTGATATTTGTAAGACTTACAAGGCTTCTTCATATTTATCTGGTTCAAGTGGTAAAAAATATCTTGAATTGGACAAATTTGAACAAAATGGGATAAGGGTTTTATTCCAAAGCAATCAAGATTACACACCAATAGTTAAAATGCTAAAGTAGATATGGGCGAATTAAATGAAATTGGCAGATCGTATAATTGTGATAAGTCAGACATTTACCACGAATGGATGGGAGAAACTTACTTCGATATTTATGAAAAATATTTTTCAAAATTAAAGGAAACTGAAATAAATCTTTTAGAACTTGGTGTAAGGGATGCCTCCAGTTTGAGGACATGGGCTTCTTATTTCAAAAAAGCAACGATACACGGAATTGATATTGACCCTGCATCTAAAATTTATCAAACACCTCAATTTCAAATTCATACCGCTTCTCAAGATGATGATGCAAAATTGATTGCACTATCTCAAATGGTAGGAGGATGGAATATAGTTATTGATGATGCCAGTCATATAAATACGCTTACCGTAAAGAGTTTCTATACTCTAATATCTCAAATAAAGTCAGGCGGTCTTTATATCATTGAGGATTTAAGGAATAGCTACGAAGATTTGAGCGAGGATGCAAAAAGTTGGGATGGTATGAACTACAATGATAGTTCCGTTTCATTTAAAAATGAAAGGAAAGTAATTGATGAATTAGTAATGGATATTATTAAAAACATTGATTACAGACAGGGTAATATCAGATCAATACATTTTCATCAGCAGATTATAGTCCTTGAAAAGATATGAGTGATTTTGAATTTACAGTTTGTTTGTCAGTTAATGACAACTATGATTATTACAAAAATATGCCTTTGGTTTACAAGGCATGGAAGTCTTTTTTCCCAAATTGTAAGGTGGCTGTTGGATTTATTGATTCCAAAAACAAAAAAAAGCATCCTGTATTGAAACAAGATGTAATTGAATTTTTAGAAGAAAATTCTGATAAGATTTTAGTTTTGGATGAAATTGGAGGAATACCATCAGAAAATCAAGGCAAATTTTTAAGATATTATTTGGCATCTATGCAAGACTTCGATGAACCTTGTTTGATTCACGACATTGATAGTTTGCCGTTACAATCTGACTATTGGACTGATTACATTTTTAAACATTACCGAAACGACAAATTATTAGCGGTAGGGCATGATGTTTATAAAGGAACGGAACATGAAGGTAAATTTCCTGCAAGTAATATGATGGCATCTGCTCAAGTATTCAAAAAATTAATCAACCCAAACAGCCTAAGTTATCATTCTGTGATTTTCGGTCTGACTGGAATACGGATGTTCGATGATAAAGAGCGTTTGGATCAAATAAAGCAACACTTCAGTGATGAAAGTCTTATACGATATTTGATTATTAAAAATTTGAAATTGGAAAATGTCAATTTCATTGATCGTAGGATTGAAATAAAATCACAATGGTTAGATAAGACCTTTTGGGATTACAATCAAGTTAAATTGCATAAAAAGGAGTTTATTGAGTGTAATTTGCCACGATCATTTGACTATGGTAGCCAAATAAGAGAAATAAATCTGACCGAATTGGAAAATTTTATAACAATCAAATATTTTGAAAATGGAAAATAGAGTATTAGTCATTCAAAAAGCAGGAGAGCATCTGGCTAATAGGGAATATCGTGAAAGCCTTTCAATCAAAAGAGCATTTGATAAGTTAGGTGTTCACTGTATGGTTTGGGGCAAAGGTTATCCAACATTCAAAATTCCGTTTGAACAGATGATGGTTGGTTACAATATTATAATTGTTTTAGAGAATTATGATTTCGATTGGATTCCAAAATTTGACAAGTTCAAAGGAATAGTTGTTTTCTGGAGTATTGATGGTCATCTTATTTTGGATAAACACAAAGAATTTGTAAGGGGAAATAAAATAGACCTTATTTTAAATTCAAATATTGATTGCGTTGGTAGTTGGGATGGATTCAATCAGGAAAGTCTATGGTTTCCAAACGCATTTGACGAGGATTTGATTAAACCCATTCCTACCCAAAAAAAAATTCATAGAATCGGTTTCTGCGGAAGTAAACACGCATCAAGGGAGGAGGTGATGGATAAGGTTGATTTGAAATTGAAGGAGATTAATCATTCCATAAAGAGAGATATTTTCGTTATAGGCGATGAAATGGTTAAGGCTATAAATTCATACCTGATTCACTTTAATTACAATATTAAGGGAGATATAAATTATAGAACTTTTGAAACATTAGGTTGCCAAACTGCCTTGATGACTAACTACACTAATGGTTTGGAAAAGCTATTTGATCTGGAAAAGGAAATGGTTGTTTATCAAGACGAAGAAGATATGATAATGAAAGCCTATGAATCCGTAACAGATATAGCCAAGACTGTTTCAATAAGTCGTAATGGTCATCTTAGAGTTTTATCTGATCATACCTATACCGTTAGGATGAAGCATTTACTACAAGCTATAAGTTCTTGATTTACATATACTTACATCAAGGTTATTAATTAATAAATTATTAACTTGTAAATTATAGTATAATAACTAATTTAGATTCCAATGAAGGCTATAAAACTTAATGCAATATTACAAGAGAGAAAGATAACTCCTTATGGATTGATAGTTTTGATGAAGGAAAGGGGCTATCCATCTGTCAATTTGAAGCAGTTGAATCAGATATTGAATGGCACGAAGCAAATTAATTGTACGTTGGGTAAAAGAAAGAATTTCCCATCTTTGCTCCAGAGAATTTGTGAAACATTGAATGTTAGCGCAGGTGATATTATTGAATATTAAAATATAATCATACTATGCAAAATAACGAAGAAAACGAGCAAAATAAGAAGGAAATGATGGAGCGAATAGTAATCAAAATTTTGTTTATATCTGCACTTGGACTTTTGATTCATGGCGCAATTAAACTAAGTAGTTATTAATTAATAATTAAGTTATGCAAGAGAAAAATGAACTTCAGCTAAATCAAGATGGCAGTATTCTGTTAATTAAAAATGGTCAGCCTTGCTTTTGCCCTAAACAAGCTATTGCTTGGGGTCAAAACAAGGTTTCGGGCGAACCTTTTCCGATTAAACAGTCATGCTCTAATAGTTGCCCGTTATTTAAAATAAGGTCTAATGATGGGAAAACATTCGTAGATATTACTTGTTCAGGGATGCCTGTTCCGTACCTCATTACCAATGTTCAATCGGTTGAGAAGGATAGTCATTTGAATATCATTTAATATTTTTATATATGTTTGCACTCAACAAATTCAATTAATAAAATAAGACATGATCAACGGAATGAAAATGAAAAATGGACTGGTAGTTCCAGTTACTATTCTTGAAAAAAAGAAAAAAGCTAAAAAAAAGGCTAAAAAAGTAGCTAAAAAGGCTGCTAAAAAAACTGTCAAAAAGGCTGCTAAAAAGGTAGCTAAAAAGGCTACTAAGAAGGTAGCTAAAAAGGCAAAAAAATAACCTGATGAACACGCCAAGTTAAAAGGTGGCGCACCTGTTCATGGTTTCGGGAGGTAGATTTATTCTGCCTCCTTTTTTTATATCTTTACATTTATGAATTTACAGGAAAAACTTGACAAGGTAGATAAGGCTCTTCCAAGTGATGTAATAACCGCTTTAATGATCGGTATTGGCATTACATTTATTTTAGTCGGTATTTACTCTAAATCAAATTTATTAAAGGCAACGATGATTGCATATACGGTTACTCCATGAAGAAGAAAATAGTTGAAACCAATAACGGTAAAAAAGGCGGTCTATTTAAGGGCAAAAGGCATAGTGAGGGAGGGATAAAAGGAATTGTTACTGATACAAATAATCCAATAGAAGTTGAGCAGGGTGAAATAATCATTACACGAAAGGCAGCCAAAGAGCATTGTGAAACTCTATCCGAAATAAATCAATCTGGTGGCGGTGTGGCTATTCCATGCGAAAGAATGGATGGAAATGGAGATGTGTTTAACGAGGGAGGTTCTATAAACGGAGAATACAGATATGGTTCTCTTTTAAGACCATTAAGTATAGGTACATATCCAAAAGATAATTTTTTAAGATTAGAAAAAGACGAGAACTTTCCTTTTGGAATAGCGGTATATTCTGATTCATTGCCTTTAGAAAAAATTTCCCATTTCAGTTTCTTCCCTATTACGGAATTGATTACTTATGTTGGAAAGTCCGTTTACTATTATGAAAATTATAAAGCCGATGTAACTACTGACAATAAATCAATTATTCTTAGTAAAGATATTGGTGGAGAGGAAACTGAAATAGAAAGTATGACACCTGTTGATTTCTTGAAAAAAGTTGATGAGGGAGAATATAAATTGGCTGAATTTAATTTAGGAGGTAATATTGTTAGCGATGGCGGTATTTACGGCAATCCTTTTTTGAAAGCAATATTTGGAATATGAGAATAGCGCAAACTCCTGCACCGAAGAAAGATCGTATTTATGGGTCTAAATTAAATAAGCCCAATAGCGCATCTTCAAAATCAAAAGCGAAATCAATTAAACTAAATGAATCCGTTATTACTTCAATTAAATCTATTATTGAGGGAACTGGCATTTCTTTGGCAACGGCAAAGGCGGTTGTTCGTAGGGGCATGGGTGCATACAGTAAATCACACCGACCAACAATTAAAGGCGGTAAGCCTAATAGCCGTGTTGCTTGGGGATTGGCAAGGTTAAACGCCTTTGTTTACAAAGCAGAGCATGGAAAGTCAAAGTCAGGCAAGTACACGCAAGACGATGACCTATTGAGAGAATCTGGATTCAGAGTTTCTAAAATGGGAGATGGTGGAAAAGTAGATATTGCAGAATGGCAAACAGAAGAACCAGAATTATTCAAGTGCTTGTTGACAGTCCGTTCACTTGTGGAAGCTAATGCTACGGTAAAAGACAGCTTCATTGATACACATAATAATCTTTATGTAATCGAGTACGAAGATTCAAATCCATACTTTGATGGTATCATTACAGAAACTTGTAAAACCTTAACAGAGTGTGAAAATTATTTAGAAGTAGGCGAAGTAGAGGTAACAGATAAGTTTGTTTTAGTGCCACTTGCCAACAATACCGACATCGGGTATGAGGATGGTGGTAAAATAAATAAAGAACTTTACTCAAAATGGGAGAAATTGGTGAATATGTCTGCATCCGAACTGAAGCAATTTATGGCTACTAAGGATGGTAAGGAGGCAGGATTAACCAAAGGAGAGGCTGATGAACTTGGAATTAAATCGGGGCATGAATCCGCAAAATGGATTCTGAAGATGAAGGCTACCAATGTAAATAAATGGACACCTAAAATGTGGGAATGGGCTAAAAGACAAGTTAGTTTCATTTCAAGAATGAGAGGCAATAAGGGCGGTTTATACGATAAGGATGGAAATAAAACCAGAAAACACACTTCCTTGCTTATTTGGGGGCATAATCCTATGAAATTTAATGGAGGTGGAATGATTAACGAAGATTCCTCAATTTATGAAATTGCTACCGATATTGAAAGGGATCATCAGGACACCTATAACAAAATAAAATTGGCTGAAAAATATCTTGCTTCTGGAAATCTCAAATTGGCTAAAAAAATACTTTTGGGAGATAATAAGGAACAACTTTTAAATCATTTTGAAGAAGAAAAAAAATACCTTTTTCCCAAGATTAACAATAGGTCTAATGCCCGTGCTATAAATACCTTATTAATTCAGCATGAGGAATTTAAAAAATTATTTGAAATTGCTGATAGTCAGACCACTAATGTGATTATTGCTCAATTAATTGTACTTTTGAAATATCACATGACTTTAGAGTACGAATTAATTCAGGATTTCATTTAATTCTTATATTTGCCTTACTAAAATCAATAAAATGGAAGAAGCAACAAATCAATCAGAATTATTTGATAAAAATAATTTTGATTCTAATGATTTTAAATATCAATTAGCTGGATTTACTGGGACTGAGAATTTTTACCGATATAATCTTTTTGGAATTAATGCGTTGTTGACCGATGGTGTAGTTTATTTGAGTGAAAAAGCGCAATGCTTTTGGCTAATAAATGCTATACTTTCTCATCAAATTTACAAGAATGTAAGTGCCGAACCATTTCAAGTTTGGAAATTGGAAAGAATTGTAGATGAAGAAAGTTGGCTATTGAGTATGGAAGATGGAAACGGAAATGAAATTACATTTCAAGAAATTGAATATTCTGACTTTCCTTTAGATTCCATTACTTTGTGGTTTGTTGATGGCGTTTTAATGTTACCAACAGAATATTAATAAATGGCTGAAAAACTTAACTACAAAATTACCCCATTTAATCATACTAAAACTGGAGATCAATTATTTAATCTTCAGTTGGCTGATAGGGTTACAATGGATAGCTACAAAAACATAGTGAGTGGCTTGGCTCGTGTTTTTGGTTCTAAGACTGGCGATGGTTCTTATATGTACTATTGGGCAAAAGTCGGAGGCTTTATATTCAAAAAAAATCCAGAAAATAATAAGGTTGCTCTTGAAGCTATTTTGGTTGGCGATATAGATACATCTAAAAGCAACAAAGTAAAAGCAGAGAGAGTTCCAAAGGATTCAAAATTAAAAGTTCCTGACCAATCTCAATGGAAAGACCTTCCAACAAGATATTTTTCTACCAAAGAGGTAGCTAAATTAATTAGAGAGGCTCTAGGGCGTGAATTTCCTAACACTAAGTTTTCTGTAAGAAGTAGTGTTTATTCTGGCGGTAGCAGTATTCGTGTATCTTATGTAGATGGTGAACAACAAGATAGAGTTAAAAAGGTAGCAGACTATTTTGAAGGTTCTGATTTTGATGGTATGCAGGATATGAAGATAAGTAGAGGTTCAGTTCCTGTTTATTGGGAAGGGAATTGGTATATGGGAAGAATGGGTGCTGATTACGTTTTTGTTGATAGAGAGTATTCACCTAAATACAGCTATGAATTAGTAAGTGATATTGATTTGAATGCTAATCCAAATCCAACTTTGGAAGAGCAAATGGAAAATTTTTTTACTAAAAGTAGAACAGGCAATCGGGGAGATATTCGTAGTCGTATTGAAAGAGATGATGAATATGAGTTTGATATTGATCAAAGAAGTCTTAATGAATATAACTTTGATAATCCTTTGACTAATCAAGGTATTACTTTCACAAGAGAAATTTTACCTAATTATTCAGAAAGAATAATAGTGAAGAAGCCTTTTAAGACACCTCGTAAAATGGATGAGGAAAGTGAAAAAAGAAAAAAAGAACTTCAACTGAGAGCAAAAGCAAGAATTAGAATTTTAGAATTGAAAAATTAATAAAAATGACAAACTTAGAGCGTTTAAAAGAACTTAAAAACAGACTTGGTGATCGTTTCCCTTCTGAATATGAACAGGATTATTCCGATCTTTTAGAATTGGCAAATTTATCTGGAGATGATGATTCTCAAGTGGTGAGTTGGTCAAATTCTGTAATCGCTAATTTTGAAGCTAAACATAGCGGTTTGTATTCGGAAGTTTTTGCTCCTACTCAAGACGATCAAACTACTCCTGATACTCAGCAAGATGAAGAGCCTACTATTCCAGTAAAAAGAGGCAGAGGCAGACCTCCTAAAAATCCTATTCCAAGACCTGCAACGCCATCACAACCAACACCATCTTCATCACCTATGCCTATGCAAACATCAGATCAAAGCGCACAATTAGTACAGGCTATTTTAGCTGTTGTTCAGGGTTCTCAAACTCAAAGAGGTGTTGATGAAGCAGAAGTTAGACGAATCGTTGAAGATATTATTAATAATAAAAAAATTGGTATCAATGAATTAAGTTCTGAAGTTTTAGCTGCGCTTCAGGCAGTTCAGCAGATTAAGATTTTTGTTCCAAGTTTAGGATATGTTCAGAATAAGGCAGACAATAAACCAAAGAGCAATCTATTTTGGAAAGTAATGGATGATGTTCTTAATGGTAATAACGTAATGCTTATTGGTGAAGCAGGAACAGGAAAAACATATCTTGCGAAAGAAGTTGCAAATTACCTTAATCGTGCCGTTTCAACAATTAACTGTTCGCAGTGGACTTCTCCTATTGAAATTTTAGGTGGTTACACGATGGATGGATATGAAGAGGGTAAATTGATTAAGGCTTGGTCTGGAACAGAAGAAACAGGTGATGTAGGTCAAGGACACATTCTTATTTTGGATGAGATGCCTAAACTTGATCCAAATACAGCAGGTTTGTTCAATGATGCCCTTGCATTAACGCATGAATCAGACCCTAAAAGAAATAAAATTCAGAGTACCGAAGGTAAATCATATTCAAAGGGCAAAAATTTTGGATGTATAGCTACTGGTAACGTATATCCGAATAAACTTGATCCTAAATATGGCGCAAATAATAAGCAAGATGCTTCGTTGCTTGATCGTTTTTCAGGTAGCGTTTATTTTGTAGGTTATGATGAGGCTATTGAAAAATCGCTTGTTAATCCGTTTATATTTGAATTGGGAACAAGACTTAGACAGGTTATTAAAGATAATGGTTATGAAGCGGTGTTTTCATTCCGTACTTTTAGTTCATTCCAACGTGCATGGCAAATAGAAGGATTGCGAAGAATGAAAATAGAACAAGGAGAAAGCAGTGGAATTACACCTGAAGAGGGTAAAAACTTTATGACTGCACTTGATAGTTTTATTTCTACTTTCAATGATCCTCAACAAGTTATTATTAAGAATTTCATTAATTACGATAATGTGAAGGCGAAATATCTGCCAGTTATGATGGAAGATATTCGTCAAGGTAAAATTACGGCAGAAGAACCTGCTATGCAGATGCCAGTTGAGATGAAACCATAAATTCGATGAGTGTACGAATAGTAACACATAATAGTCTTACCGATTTTAGGAATTGGCTTGAAAAGCGATACCCTACTGATGGCAGTGCTTCAAAGGCTTCTGACTTTAATGTTCGTGGTAACTATCAATGGGGCAATAATGGTAATTATTTTTCAGTAACGGGAATTACCAGTTCGATTCGCACACGGGGCGCAAATTGGTTCGGAACAAGAGATGCTGATTCTATATTTAATAAACCTACTGAATATTTAGATAAACCATTAATGGAATCTATATTTAATAGGATCAGTAATCAAATTGATATTTCTTCTACAAATAAACTTGAAAAAAGAAAAATGACCTTTAATGATATGGGCATTGGTCTTTTCAGTTTTGATCGTGCTTCACAAACCATGTCTTATGTTTTTGAATATTTTAGTCCTTCATTGGGTATGCTTGTTGGAGAGGAGAATGTAATTAAAATTGGCGACAATAAATACATTTCTAAACTTGATGGAAAGCCATTAATTAAGAGGCACAAAAAGAACGAAAGGGCTACCGCTAAAAAAAAGGCAGGTTACAGATTTTATAGTCCAGTATTTGAAGAATATATTGATTATGTGCCGAAGGTAAAAACTGCAACGAAGAAGGTTTTCGTTTATTTCCCTAAATCTGTTCAAATGGATGATAACGGGTTTAAGATTGTAATTGTTTCTGGTGGTAATGGGAATTTGAGCGCAACAGAATTACTACATTCTTCTATGGCAGGAATTAAACTTGCACAAGCGTTGGATTTAGCAGGTTATCCAGTTCAAATTAGTGCTATGTATGTTTCAAAGCATAGTGGTACAAATAACATAATTGGAACAGAGGTTGTAATAAAAAGATTTGATGAAATTTTTGATTTAAATCTTTTAGCACTAATGGGATCAGACCCAAGAATATTTAGGCATGAAGGCTTTAAGGGCATAATTTCTGCATCTGACGATTTTGGTGTTACTATACCAAGTGGATTGGGTAGTATGGATGATACTATCATTCAGCCTATTGAAGATGAACTTAATCAAGGTAAGCCAGTAAAAAACACATTTGTATTCGGACTTACTTATGATATTCCCTCTATCATCAATAGTTACAATAGCAAAGTCGAGGAAATCAGACAGTCTATGAATCAGGCGCAAACAACAACTCCCTAAATTATGACACAGAAGGAAGCTATCAGGAACTTATATTTAAGCAAGATCAATAAAAACCCATATACGGATCGTGAAAAAAACGAGTGCTTTTGCTTAAAAAAACATTTGACCAATGGAGATTACATTGTTGAGTATGTTCAATTTATGGCGGTAGGTGGAGTTCCAAGTAAGGATAGCAAAGTCTTATTGATTAATTCAAAAGGGGAGTGCTATGATTGCGAGATTTATTTCAAGAATCCAAACGATGCTAAGAAGTATTTTTCGCTGTTAAAAGAAATAGATGTTAAAGAATATTTGAACTTAAAATAATGGCATCAGGAAAAACATTTAAACATATAGAATATCTGATTGAAAACAGGCTGGACAAGAAAAAGTTTCCTCTTGAGATTAGCGGTCTATCAGAAAAGTGGGATGATACTTACAGAGCATATCTCACGACAAGCGATCCTTCTACCAAATCATTTTTAAGACAACTGATGGATGGTTTAAGTCCTATCATTTATGATAAGATGGTAAGTCAGGTGATGATGAATGGTATGGAAAAATATGTTTCACAGACACAAATAACTGAAAGTTACTTTTTACCATATTCTGATGAAGAAATCGGCTCTGCTTTAAATAAAACATTTGATAATTTCAATGGTATTGAAGTTGGTAAAGTATTGAATATTGAAGGCGTTGGAGATGTAGAGGTTACGAAATTTGAAATTGCTACTTATCAGTTATCTGATGGTACATTTGATATGAATGTATTCTATATTGATCCTAAAACGGAGCAGCAATCTCACATTCTTTATTCCGATTTGGAAAAATTGCAGCACAAAACAAAAGATTCTTTTGATCGTGTTGTAGATATGACCAAATGGATTGCTCAATACAGTCCTCAATCAAGAAATTTAGAGGGTGAAAATGGAAGTTTTTTGACTATGATTTCTGCGATGGGAAATCATGTTGAATACGAACTTTATTTGATCAGCGATTTAGGTACTCCAAAAAAAGAAGATCATTGGTTTAAAACTGAAAATTATTTTTATGATATTATTCAGAATGATCCAATGATTATTAGTTATGTTTCAAATTCAATAGGTGGTTCTATACAGTTTCTTGGTTATGGAAGGTGGAGTGGTAACGCATACGAATTGGGAAAGGATTTAAACCTTAAACTTGCTGATGTAACTGTCAATAGAAGTTCTGGTTATGCCATGAAGATAGAGGATGTTCAAAAAATAGTTGAACGTGATTTTGAAGGATTGGATTTTACTATTCAGGAGATTGTTATTGAAGATGTATCATTGGGTTACAGAATAGTTGTTGATTTTGAGAAGTATATGGTGCTAAAGGAAAATTCAACTGAAGATGCAGCAAGACAGAGAGCAAGGGCGAGAGTTCGCATAATGAAATTAAAGTCTAAATAAAAATGAAAAACATATACGACAATAGACAAGTTCGCAGATGGGAGGATATTCCTTTCACTTGGCGAATTGTTGATGCCCCTTCGCAAGTAAAAATAAAATCTTTCACTGCAAAGGATAAAGATTTCTCTAAAGTATTCGGTGTATTTGCGAGTGATGACGAGTTAAGACCTTCATTGACTGGTGTTAATTTTGATGATAAAGGTCTTTGTGTTACTGATGCTCATAAGTTAGTATATTTTCCTAAGTCAAAATATGCTCAATATTTCCCTAAAGAAGAAGGCATCTTTGAATTTGGTAGCGGTAGAAAGATTGATGAGAGATACCCTAACTTTACTGCCGTAATTTCACAAAACAATGATGAAGTTTATCAGGTAGATGTAGTTAAATTATTGACCTATTGTAAAATGATTATTGAAGGTCAATATTGCAATCAGACTACATTTCAATGCAGTTTTGTTTACGGAAAAGAAAGCCCCAAAACAATCGGATTCAATCTTAAATTCCTAAAAACAATTTTGGAGTTTTGGTTGAAAATGGGTTTCAAAAAACTTTTTATATCTATCGAAGCCCCTAATCGTGCAGCACTATTTTCTCCTTATGAGAAAGGCGTAAAAGGAAAAGATGTCTTAGATTACCCTCTTACTCTTTTGATGCCAGTAATTATTAATAGTGAGGACTATATTGGCGCAAGAGATATAGATTATGACAGAGAATCGCTTGTTCACTATGTATTTACAGACGATGAGATATACGATGTCGGTGATAAATTAGAGGATGTAAAACCTGCAACTTTTGATCGAAATCTCACAAGCTACATAGACCCTAATTTTAGTGCTTATGAGATTAAAATGTGGTCTAAATTGATTTCAAAATCTTTTATCCCAATATTAGAGTGCGTAAAGATTAAAAATGGAGTAGCAACTATAACCAATTTAACCACCTTTATAAATAAATCTGGAATAAATATTCCTGATGGCTTGTATAATATAATTAATGGAAGTTTATCGAAATCCACGTTGGATATAGATGATTTTCCCATGAATGTTTCTAAGGATGCGGTTGCTTCTGAATATAACGGAAAATTTGAATTTGATGATTTTAGGTATCATTATGATAATGCTCTTAAATGCGTAGGAAATGATGAATTAAGACCTACTTTAATGTCGGTTCATATTAATGAATCGCTAATTGAAGGAACTAATTCGTATTTTTTGTATCGTCAAAAATTAAAAACTTTTGTTGATGGTTTGGATGTGATGATCACAGAACCTAAGTGGTTGTCAGAGGTAATGTATGTTATTAATGATGATCAAACTAATTCAAAAAATGATATAAGGGTTCAGATTTATACTGGAGATTATAATTCAAAAAAGGTATTGTTTGTATTCAATAGATATGAAGTTTATTGTAGAATAGTGGAAGGTAAATATCCAAATACTCAAAGCATAATTCCTTCGGTGTTAGCAAACAATTTGGTTGTAGATGAGATTTCTTCTATTACAGATGCGATGAAACTTATCACAAAAGAGCAAGTAAAAGAGGGTGCTTTGATTTCTTTTAAGCATGGCGAAGGTGCTACTGAATTGTTATTGGCTGATACTTCTGGTTCAGTTATAGGTAATTTGGGAATGGTAAAAAGTTCTTTTAGCAACAAAAATGAGAGTTCGGAAACAGGGCTTTTCTGTATGCCTTCGCCTAAAGGTGCATCAATATATGATTTTACATTAGAATTTAAAGTATTAAAAGATTGTATTGATGTTTGTGGCAAAAAAGGTAAGATTAGCATAGATTATAATGGTTCGACCACTATTCTTTTAATGCAGAATGCTAATAATTTTGATTTTATTGCATCTAAAGAACCTAAAAAAAAGGTTAAAACTGCTCCCGTTAAAAAGATGACTGATGAAAATGAAAGAAAAGTTCAGGAATTAAGATTGAGGGCGAGAGCAAGAATAAGAATTTTAGCACTAAAGAGTAACTAATAAATCGTAATTTTAAACTTCAAAAAATATAAAAATGGCTTACAAAGTAAAACAACTTCTTGACAAAGGGCTTGATGTTTCTTCTATTGATAAAGATTTGATGGAGGATATTGAAACTATTAAGGTTTTATCAAAAGATTTTTCCAAAGATGATTCGGATGCTATGCAACTGGATGAACTTGTGTATGAAAAATTGAAAACATCTGTAAAGCAAGAGGAGGCTACACCTGCATCAACGAAGGGTAAGCGTGGCAGACCGAAGGGTAGTGCTAAGTCAGCACCTAAAAAAAAGGGTAAGCGTGGCAGACCTGCGAAACAAGAGAAAGCCCCTGCGAAGCCTAAAATGAAATATAAGACAGAGCCTAAATCTGATGGCGGTGTTCCTGATTGTGATGAATTGCTGAAGCGTTGGAGAGAACGTAGGCAGAAGGCTAAGGATATGGGCAAAAAGCGCAAGACGAAGCCTGTATTTACTAAGATCAGTGAAGGTGTTGTTAGTGCTGTTGAAAAAGCTATTAAGAATGTTCCAAAAGCGGATATTAAAGCGCAACCAGTTCGTACTGTTAAGAAGTTTGAAGTATTGCGTGATGCTGCCGATCAGTTTTTGAAGGCGTTTAAGTCTGTATTGGGTGAGGATTATGTAAAAACAGAGGCAGAGAAAGAACTTTCAGATTTGGAAGGCTTGATTTCTTCTTTGCAGGAAAAATACGTTAAGAAGTATGGTGATGGCGGTATGATGAATGCAGAGGGTGATGATGAAGATATGCCAGTGATCCGCACACAGTTTGAGGAAGAGGATTATGAGTACGCAACAGGCGGTGGGGTTGGTGAATTTAATTTAGGTCAAAGTGTAATTATTAGAAGTGATAATGATAATGAAAATTACGACAAATATAGAGGTAAAGAATTAGTAATAACTCATAAAGCAACAAGCGAAAAAGAACATAGAGGCTATGATTCATCTATGGAAGGACAAGGGCTATATGATTTTTTTGTAAGAAAAACTGGTGAGACAGTTCCGTTTAGTTTGTATGATTATGAAATTGAACAATACGCAAGAGGCGGTGGGGTTGGTGATAAAATGGCAAGAGGTGGATTTGTTAGTAAAGGCGAAATGGTTTGGGGTAAATTATCCAATAGTAAAAAAATGGATTTTTTATATAAAAATTTCACCCCAGAAATCACTCCAAGAGGTCAAGAGATTTTGGTTGGTAGGGCATGGAACTTTTTGCCTAAAAAGGTAAAAATAAAGTTTGAAGCAAAATATGCAGATGTTGAAGAGTATTAAGCACAGGAAGAGCATTTTTGTATCATCTTCAGAAAATGTACGATAAATCTAAATAACAATTAATTTAAAAACACAAACGTATGTCATTAGAATTAGCACACGAAGAGATTATTAGCGAAGAGAATATTTTAGTTGCTGATCTTCCAAAGCCTATTCGCCAGTCTATTCAGGGGATTAATATGCAGATAGCGAAATATAGAAAAACGCCATCACCTGCACTGGAGAACACAATTAAATCTGTTTCTGTACGCATTGCAGACGAGATTCAGGATTGGTTGGAGGAAGGCATTGATGAGGAGGCTGAAATAGCAAGAGAAGAGGCTGAAAAAAAGGCTAAAGATGATGCAGAGGCTAAATTGAAATCCGATCAAGAAGCTGCTGAAAAAGCAGAAGCGGAAAAAAGGGAACGTGAGGGCAATTACGGTAATCCGTTCCTGAAAAACATATTTGGTATTTAATAGAATTTTATGGAACTTTCGGCATTGTTTATTTTATGCCAAAAACCGCTAAAATTAAAGACCAAAATTACATCCCTTTAGACATACTTTCAGAGGTGTTGAAGTGCTGCCAAACATTAGGTGGTGATTCAACACTTCTTCTTTTGAAATCAGCCCAAGAAAAATCTAAGAATTTTTCAGAAATTTCAGATATAATAATTGAAACGGTTTGTAAGGAACTTAAAGTAAGTAGGTACACACTATTTGATAGGAACTCTTATGGTAATAAGACAACTGCAATAATGTTCGTATTCGTCTTACATAAGTCTATCCTTAATTTGGATATAAATCAAATGCAAAACTTATTCAATGAAAAATATAAAACCATCTGGGCGCATATTAAACGATTTGATGAATTGGAAGAAAATCATGTTACCGATATAGTAACATTAAAAAAATTCAATCAGATAGTAGAAATTATTAAATCCAAAATAAATGAAAATGACTAACAGTTCATCTATACACATATTCAAAATATTATACGGTTGGTGTGTTTCCATTCCTGTTTTTTATTATGAAAATGAAGATGACATAGCTGAAAAAATTAGAGATTTTCAAAGTAAAATAAATGAAGGAAGTAGTGATGATCCTATTCTTGATAAATTACTTTCTAAAACTAAAGTAAAAAGGACAAAACAGAAGGGAGAATATCGTGTTGCCCCAATTAAAGATCATTCGCTGCTTTATTTTTCGACTAAACATCAGGCTTTATTTTTTATCAATTTATTGATGAAAGAAGATGGTGATCAAAGTGATAAGTTAGACATTGAGGGTGCATACAAATTATCCTTAAAACAAATTACTGAATAATAAAAAAACACATGGCACGAAAAGCGGATTCAGAAGAAACAAGAAGATTAAAAGCAAGAATGATGAAAGAAGAACCAGAGGATGTATCATTTGAAGAAATGAGTGATGATGATTCTGCATTTGGAGATGATATTGTTGTTGATGAAAAGCAAGAGGATTTAAGCGAAGGAGGAAAAACTTCATTCAATCCTTTGGAGGGAAAACCTAAATCAGCGGATCGAAGTTACACGAAACAAACATCTACTAATGAAATCGAAACTGTGGAGGAGGCTTATACTCAACCGCAAGTTGAATTAGGAGATGACAAAGGTGCAGATGGAAAGCCTAATCCTATTAATCCAGAAACATCTACCCTTACACCTGATGATCAGAGGAGGGCTGCGGAGGCTGCATTTGATATTTCTGTTTCTGGTTATAAAATGTTGTTTACGATTGCTCAAAAAGGTGCTAAAATCAGCGACACTAAAATATCTGAATTAGTAAATTCAGATAAAGTTAATCTTTATGTTCCTGTAAGCATTTCAGATGAAGAGGGCAAATTACATTTGATGCCATTTAAGGATGTGGTAGAAATATTCAATAAGAATGTCGAAAATACGCTAACATATTCACAAGAATTTATTGATTCAGTCCGTGAGCCAGTGATTAAAAAGTTCATGGAGAAGGGCATAGGAATTACAGATAACAATAAAATTATTTATTCTTGCATAATTGAAGTTATCCGCATAGGTCTTTCATTTTATACCTTAAAAACATTTGGACTAAATATTACCAAAGAGGCGCAAGATAAATACGCTAATATGAAGGCTACTGGTCAAGTGCCTAAAAATGAACAACAACAGCAACAAGAGTTCCAATCATATCAGCAAAATAATCAGCAAAAAAATACTTCTAACAATGCAACTCCTGAAACAGAGCCAGAAATAACAAATACAGAAGTAATTGAAGAGCCTCTGCGAGAAGCAGATGAAAATGTTACAGTTTAATAAAAACTAAAAATTATGAGTTCATTAAGAGAAAATAGGCTAATTATTGTTACAGGTAAAAAGCGTATTGGTAAGTCCAATGAAACTTTAAGAAATATCTTTTACGATGTTGTAAAAGGAGATGGAAGAAAGGGATTAATATTCGATGTCAACAACGAATATGGGGAGTATGATATTTATTTTCCTGATGGAACGCATAAAATCCATAAAGTAAAGAGAATATTCCATAAGGATATTGCTAAATTTTCTGCTCAAAAAACTATCGAAGTTGCACGGGTTATTCCTGTTCGTGATGATGGCAAAAGAATGGAGCATGAAGAGATAGAAGAGTGTCTAATGAATGTACTTACTAAATTCAAAGGAGGAGTGTTACTATTGGAGGATATGAATAATGTAATTGGCGATGCTTTACCTGTTAAAGTATCTGGTGCGCTTGTAAACAATGCACACCGAGATTGCGACATTTACATTCATATGCAGTCAGTAGGTCGTATTTTGCCGAAGATGCGCCAAAACGCAGAGTTTATTCGCTTTCATTATCAATTAGATGGAATTGAAGATTCCAAAGGAAAATTGAAATCTGAATTTCCTATATTCAAGATTGCTCAAAATTTGGTTAATAAGCAATTTTTTTCTGGCAACAAACGATTCTTCATCTTTGTTAATCGAGAGGAACATCGACTAATTGGTAATTTCAATAAAGGGCAATTAAAAACTTCTATTGAAGAATTTATTGCTCAGAATCAAACCTTGCTGAAGCCATTACTGGATCAGAAAGAATCCAATGGTAAGCGCAAATATACCTACGATCAAGCGGTAGGAATAAAAGTGAATGAATTATTAGGAATGTATTGGGGCAATACATAAATTTGAACTATTCATAGTTATTCAGTTTCAATGTTGGGTTTTTGAAACTTGAAAGAATCCGCACCCCCTCTTAGGTTGCGGATTTCTTTTATACTAAAATGCCTTAATTTTCTTTAAAATCGACATTTTAACAAATTTTAACATTTCATATTGTTGACATTTGGAAATTTGCGTTTACATTTGATCCGAAACAAACAACCACGTTATGAAAAAGCAAATCAAAAAAATCGCAAAAGTAGGCGATATGGTAAGGTTTTTTGAACCGAAAAGTGCAATATGGATTCACGATGATATAGCCTACATCAATGGTAGTATTATTGAGGGTAAATCCTATGACCTCACCTATGTTGAGTTTGAAGTCATCGAATCAAAATAATCTCATACTAATCTTATGACAAATAATAATGAATCAACTCCATCGTGGAGTAATTTGGTAACTCTTATGTGTGATTTGTTAGAAAATCCAGAAACAAGTCTAATTATTAAGATGACCATTAGAAATGAATTTAAAAGAATGGCAGAGGGGGCAGATAAATATCAGGATATTGCTAAAGCAATGAATTGTTAAATATTGTTAAATTTCATTCACATAATGATGCAGTTGTAAATTTAACTTTACATTTGAAAATAAATTAAAAATTAATCATCACTTAAAACCCAAAAAAAATGGCTCACAATCTTAACATTATCAACGGAGTAGCAAGTTTCGCAAGTACAAAAACTGCTTGGCACGGGCTTGGTCAAATTGTAGAATCAGCAATGACCGCTGAACAGGCAATTAAGTTGGCTCACCTTGATTATGAAGTAGCAAAAACGCCTTGCGTTGGATTTGAAACTACCGCAACTGGTATTAATGAAATTACAATGGAGGACAAATTTA
>Ga0129336_10000712_pt1 | contig 19664 bp, 30 predicted proteins | sample CPB6_02_DNA_FD_96878 | JGI IMG/M metagenome (GOLD analysis project Ga0129336, IMG submission 96878) | Freshwater to marine salinity gradient microbial communities from Chesapeake Bay, USA - CPBay_Sum_0.6_0.2_DNA | ecosystem: Environmental > Aquatic > Marine > Coastal | place: USA: Chesapeake... | reverse complement strand
GCAGCAGCCGACGACAAAAGTAACTGCTTGCCTGCGGTTAAACTCATGAAACAGTACCAGAGCTGTAATTAAGATTAGCGACTACGTTTATCCTGCTTGAATTAACAACGTAATATCCGAGCATGTCCACCCCGCTCGCCGTTGTTGTTAACGTTGGCGCAGTATTACTGACAAACCCCCATCCGCCGCTATAGCTGAGGGTACGGCTACCTCCATTGTCTTGACGGACAATAATGGCTCCGCACTGACCGCCACTGGCGTTTAGTGGGCGCCCTAATGTTGAGTTTCCGCCTAACGTAATCTCAAAGTTATCTCTTTGTCCGAAGTTTAAAATTATCACTCCGCTGGTGACAATCCCACTAGGAACACCAAAAGTTTGAGATTGAGTAAAGGCAGGGCCAGATATTGGGCCGCCGACTTTATCGTATTTGTTGGCTAAACCAGAAAGGGCTGCATTGCCGGAAGCAAGTGCAGTAGCCCCAACAACTAAAGCTGCGTTACCAGAAGCTAAAGCGGTAGCAGCGTTAGTTAATGCGGCATTGCCAGAAGCAAGAGCGTTAGCTCCAACTATAAGAGCGGCATTGCCAGAAGCCTGAGCGATAGCAGCATTCGCAATGCCTAAATTACCACTGGCAAGTGCGTTAGCTCCAACTACAATAGCAGCATTACCTGAAGCTAAAGCGGTAGCCGCGTTCGTTAGAGCTGCGTTACCTGAAGCTAAGGCAACTGCAGCGTTTGCAATACCTAGATTACCGCTAGCAAGGGCGTTAGCAGCAGCCGCTAAAGCAGCGTTACCTGAAGCTTGAGCGGTAGGATCAATACCCGGAACAACATCACCCGGAGGTAACTCAGAATAGGCCCCGCTGATTAAAATAAGCGGTTTACGTGTAGTCATCGCTAAGCCTCCGTTTCTTAAGTATAGCTTCAGTCGTAGAGAACTACGGCAGGCTCAATTTCTATTTGTAACTCAGAAGAACTTAACGCCTGCCCAACATTAACTAAAGCGGCATATCCGCTAGCAGCTGTAACTAAACCAGATGCCGTCGAATACCTTGTTAACTGACCTGGATATTTAGATAAGTAGTAATATTCGCCTGGAACTAATTGAGTTTCCCCTACCAAATTAACGGAAGTTAAGACAACAGTATCGTCAAAAGTAACGTTAACTTGTGCAGAAATTGTCGCGGCTTCTGTAGTAATACCTATAGGACTGTATTTAGCTGTTGCCACGCCGCTTGCAGCACTCGCGGCCAATACATATGTGCCACTTAAGTAAACAACAGTGCCCTGACTAAGGGTTTCGCCAGCGGTAAAAGATTGGGAGGTAACAGGGCTGGTCGTTACACCTGCTCCATTAACGAGCCAAACTTGTTGACCCCCTGGGGTGTAATCAGTGTACTGCCGGTTGAAGATTGCGCGAGTCGTCATGGCTTATTACAGGATTACGGTATCGGTTCCAATGTTGTCTGAGCTGTAAGATCCTGTAAGCACAGTATCTCCCATCGAAGATTCCGCGAGGGAACCCGAAGGAGGTATGGGCGTATCTAACGAAGGCCAGTAATTGTAGTCTGAGGGGTCTCCGCCGGAAGGATTTGCATATGTGATGTAATTAGCGAGGGTAGGAGTATCCTGTGTAAGACTAATCATAGAAACTTTACCTTCGCACGCGTAGCGAATTTGCTGTCTCCAAGCTTTTAATCCGCTGGAAGCGGGAGTTCCATTATCAACTTCGCGAACAATCACCCAATCAGTCGGACTCAGCAGCGAATTAGCGGTTTGACGAGTTGTATCAGTCCACTGGGTAACAAGTTGAGTGTGATCTTTAGGAATTAAAGTGCCACTAGCGGTATAACCCCAATAAAAACGTTGATCGTAATAAGGCGGATCCGGAACTTCTGTAATCCCTATGGCTTCGCGTTCTTCAGGAGTAGCTAAACGCAACCAGTTAGCAGGGTACAGAGTACCGTTTGCCTCAAACGGAGTATCTAAAGGGAGGGGATTTCCGTTAAGAACAAACACCTTAAAAAATCACTCTCGTGACTCCAGTATAAATCACTTTGTGATATAAATTGGCCGCTCTATCTCTAACTCAATAGCTGAATTTGATAAAGTGCGTCCGACACGAGTTAAAAATGCGCCCGAGCCAGGTAAAGAGTTTAGTTGCGATTGCCACGCGTCGTACTCAATTAATACGCCTGATGTAGTAAGAGATAGATACTGTACAGTATCTGGAACAAAAGAATTTAAATAGGTGTAAACGGAATCGTTACAGACACGGGTTAAGTTGCCGACAGAAACAGAGTCTAGAGCAATTCCAATGACGGAAGCTTGTTCTTGCGAGGTCGCTATCCCCTTGCGAATAACACCTGAAGCGGTGACTCCAACTACATCTCCAGCCGAGATGGTTTCACCTGCTTGAAAAGAAAGGATAGCCATCTCGACCCTGTATCTATTTAAAGTTTAGCGTCCCTGACCTCTATATTTCTTTTTCCCACGTCGGGCAGGGCGCGAGTTGACACTGCAGCCAATCGAGGTTGTCTTAGGCTTGGACTCAATTTGCTGGGTGTTCTTGGGCTTGGCCAATGGAGTGATATTTCAACTTTGCGACAGTATACGCCAAATGAGCTTCGTCTTCAGTATCAAAGTAACCAAGTAATTTTCGTTTACCATTAGCCATAATCGTCGCCTTGTACTTTTCACGATCCTTAGCGTACGTATACCCTTTAATGTTTAAAGAATTCCAGCGATTTTCAGCTACAGACACAAGTCTTAAATTTTCTATACAGTCATCAGTTTTATTATTATTTATGTGATCTATTAGTATATTCTCTGGTGCCCAGCCGTTATGATACGCCCAGACTAATCTACTTCGCTTATATGATTTATGGTTAATTGTTATCGCCCAGTACCCGTCAGGCTTTCGTCCGCCTGCCACTCGGCCTAAATTTTTCGTAAATTTTGAATTTTGTCGCCAGATTAAATCTCCTTCTTGATACTTAAAAAGTTTATGTAATTCTTGTTGCGAAGGGCACTCATCAAGCGATCGGGCTTTTCGCATGAGTTTTGCGTAATTAACGAATCTCCAAAATTTTAAACCTGAACCCAGTTAGTCCCGTCCCAAACACGAAGATGGTTATTAGCTGTGTCATACCAGCCAGCGCCATCTGTACTGGGCGGCGGAGTAGCGGGTCCATAAGCAAAGCTTCGAGAGGGTGCTGTCTCGTACCAACCACTTGTCATGGCGTCATAGACGAACAAAGAGCCCATGAGGCTATTGAACCAGATCAAACCATCACGCGGAGGCGCGTTCAAACCCGTTCCGGATGGTGGCACTTCACTCTTGAGCGCGATTGCCTCTGCAGAAGTTTGGTACCACGCTGGCGATGAGACCCCGTTCCCGCTTGCGTAGACAAACAGGCGACCCTGATTCGTGTCGAACCAAAGCGAGCCAGCGTTGTAAGGCTCTGCGGGTGCTCCGGAAACCGTAACGGTCAGGCCAGTGTCAACAGCCCCAACGCCACTGCCGCTTACAGTTACAGTATTTCCGCTGTAATAAACAGTATTATCTCCAGCGCCAAGAATATGCCCAGAAACTGAACCTTGGAAAACCTGATTGAAGTTTATATTAAACTCGGAACCATTTAAATAAATACCAGAACCTGCAGTATAAACAATACCGGATGCAGAAGTTACAGACGCATTAATTACAGTAGCGTCACCGCTCGCAGTAAAGTAAATACCTGATCCAGCTTGAATATCTGCGCCGCCGCCAGCGATACCGCTAATAGAGGTATTTAAATCCTCTAAAGCGCGAACTAAACCATTAAAATTAGCTTCATAACCGTAGGGGCACTTAGAGTAACTTACAGTTCCCACGCCGCTGACGGTATCTATAATCTGTATAATAGCGTCGACTGCACCCCTAAAGTTCTCTGTATGAAGGGGTTTTGGCAGTGCTCCGTGTGTTGGGCAAGGAGGTACGTTTATTTCGGCCATTTAGAACGCAATCTCCCCCGTATTATTAAGTTTAGCTGGATTTAAGTTCTAGACCGCTTAATTTTATTGTACTGCGTCGATAAACGTTTAACGGCGCTGACCGAAATTTTTAAAATACCAGCGACTTTGGCGCAGCTATTACCTGCATCGAGTAACGCCATTGCCTCTGTAGTCTGCCAAGTCCGCATCCGGCGCCGATCCGAGGCCGCTTTGATAACTTTATATTCTTCCGCTGTAGACGCCCTACGAAGAAGCTGCCGAACACCCTCATGAGATATACCGACCTTCTGAGAAATTTCTCTCAAACTCAAACCATCTAGATAGAGATCGTAAATTTCACAAAAGCGAGCCCGATCCGCCTCTGTTACAGCTTTCATGTTCTTTTAAAGATTTCAAATGAAGGTGTCTCGTAAACCTAGCTTGAAGGAGACCGCCTGTCAACCTCCGCATGTTGGAATCCCTCTTCTGCTAGCCGCCATGCAGGGATTCCAAGCTCCTCAGCGCGTTTACGGCATTGTTGCCAGAAACTGGTCTCAGGGCTTTCAACGAAATTCTCAGTGTTAGTGGCTACAGAAGTCATTGGGGGCCTAGGAGTCCGTAGTTGGTCTCAGAATAACACAAAACCTTAAGGTTTATTGAAGTATGTGGTACCACGCTGAAACTCGTGCACGCTGTTTTTCAAAACTCTCGCTCTAAACCGTTTGCTTAACACGAATTTCCTTGATCGCATCTAGTTAGCTAATTTAAAATTAATTTATAAATACAATGAGCACGCAATTACGCTGCGATTTAGCACTATTTACAGATATGCGACCATTAACCCCGTAAAAAACTGAGTTCCAAGGAAAATGGCGTTAAGTAAATTGGTCTGAAGAAAAAATTTTTCTTAGAACCGGGTCGACCATGCTATCCTTGTGTGAGCACCAGAGCACTAGATGCGTTAGATGAGCTCCGTAACGCCACTCATCGCCCTTTTCGGGCTCCTAGAACCCAAGATTCTTACAGAATTTAATGATGAAGAGCTTGAAAATACTCATTTAGGGTCTTTTTACGTAAGGTCAGGTCACCACGCGGTGGAATTAACCTGTAATTGCGGTAGATCTAAACCATACGTTTTAGATAAACACGATTTTACCAAGATTCACCCAGCTTCGGGTTCTTTTGCGTGCGAGATTTGCGTAGATGAAAATAAGAACGCTACATCAACCTCAGATAAAATTAGTGTTTGGTTTAATCAGAACAAGAAAAATATTTCAAAGGAGAGCCATCTGCACTTCCCAGGGCTCAATCAACGTTTATTAGATAAAGAAGATAAAAAAATTATGAGACCTAGAAGATTTGTGTACACTAAATTCTTTGATGTAACACTAGGTAAACATCAGAAGATATTGTGTGCTTGCGGCGACGAGAGCTGCATCAACCCGTACCATATGATGGTAGCCGCGAGCGCAGCTGCAAAAGTGACACCTGACATGAAAAAGGACGTTCAACTATGGTTTTCCAAGAATGTGAGCCCACGGGTAGTGCAGGAAATGCTAAAAATAAAATACAACCATTCAGTATCGTTAAAAACGATCACGAATCTAAAAAAATCTCTGCCTGCATAAGGTTTCACGCGGAACTGCTTCATCTGCTAAACTTTCGGCAGCCGTTATCGACTAAAGAACTTTTAAGTGAAATTGGTTTCTCAAAACAGAAACTTTTAAGAGATCTAAAACAATTACAAAAATATAACGTTGTAAAAAAGATCTCTTTCGAATCTCACGTTCTTTACGTCATAAACGGCGACATAAACACCCTTATCCGATCCCTTTTAGATTTATGACTGATCAGCAGGAACAAAAACTCCCCCTATGGTCTAAGGATTACATTATCGAAAACCTTCCTTCTTGGATCTACTCAGATAATCCCGAACCAAAATCAATTCCGGAATGTAAAGCCAAAATCTCAGCTATTGAGTACACCTTAAAAGATATTGATCTTCAAATTCAGGTCAGAGAGCTGGAGTTAAAAACAGGCAGTAGCCGTCACTCCACGAGTTTTGAGTTTGATCGTTGGAAAACTCAAGCCCTTAGAGCAAAACAAACTCACACGTATTTGTTAAACGCTTATACCTACTGGCTTCTTCTTAACGAAAAAGAGGAAAACAGTAAAGAGCAAAGCGTCAACGCAAGACTCAATCGAGTCATTGAGATTCTTGTCGACGAACCTGAAGACTTTGTGCCTCAAATGTTAAAACTTATCGCTGCTTAGTAAAAGTCCTGTGTAAACTATGGCTACCGGGCATTGTAAGAATGGTCTTTGCCCGGTATTTTGGGAGGTGTCCGTAGTTTTCACCATTTCCTACGGACTGTAAACGAACCCCTGTGCTTAGTACTGAGTGCCGGGGCGGCCTCCCCAAACTTTCATCATGAAGGACATTGTTGACACTTTAAGAAGCATCGACGCAAGTTTGCAGATCCTAGCTAACGCTAGTTCTAGCGACATCACCACGGCGTTCGTAAGCAAAAAAGTGGTGGCAGCTCGCCTAGGAGTACCTTTAGTTACGGTAGATAAACTTATCCACCAAGGGATTGTCTCCAAAGGCAGCTCTGGTTTAGTTGAAGGACGCCATTACTGCCGACTAGACCCTACGGAAAACAACACCAGTGCATTTCTGTTCGATTTAGCTAAAGTGCTACGGGACGCCTGGAATTCCTTCAACGGGTATCAAAATGAGTCACAGTGAAGCCGTTCAAAAGCTGTCTAACGTTCTTTTTGGACGGGATGAAGTAAAAAACAGGATCGCGTTAAGTGCAGTGAAAATGATTATAGGTGATATCGTAACACTGTATAATGAGTTTAAAACTGCGGAAGGGGCAGGGGCTCTTGTTTTTAACCCCCACTCTCCCGAGAAGAGTTTATATATGCCCCTAAGGGAGATACAGCGAGATCTAATTCTCGCGGAAGAAGCGATGGATAATAACCTTAAGAAGTTTTTTGAGAAAGTTCAAAGCATTGTCGTTAAAGAATCCGGAACAGAAAAACCCATCGTGATTATGGTTACAGAGGACTCCATGAGCGTACACGTTATTGATATAAATCAAACTGAAGAAAGATTAAAAGAAGCTCTCGATGCCGCTAAGTACCTATGATTTCATATCTCCGCCTGACTTAATCGCCACTGTGGCGGGGTTTTTCAACGGGGAAATCGCGTTAGATCCCGCCTCCAGCGATTTAGCAAATGAAGTTGTTGGGGCTTATAAATACTTCACTCCTGAACACAACGGATTAAAACAGAAGTGGAAAGCTCCAAACGTTTATTTATACCCTCCAAGAAATTTTCTTAATGCAGTTGAACAACCTAAGTCCCCGATTTTATTTTCTCAACCTAAGTACTTCAAAAAATCGGCTCAAAGAGTTTGGTTAGAAGAGGCTGTACGGAAATATAGAAACGGAGAATTCGACGAAGGAATTATATTTTTAACATCATCAGAAGTCGCGTTACTAACAACTCAAAAATTAAATATTGACTTTCCTTTATGTGTTCTTAAAGATCACCCAAAGCTGTATTTAGACCAAGAAGGACAGTCAGTTCTAAAAAACAGTCGATGTTTAGGGTTTGTTTTTTACATCCCCCATCCACTTAATACTGAAAAGCGAATAGCAGACTTTATGGATTTATTTAATACTGTTGGTAGGGTGTACTATCAATAAACTCCACGGTTGCATAATTATCGTCAGGTCCGAAATTATCACGTAAACCAAAACCGGGACCTATGGGAGTTTCCCTCATTTTGCGGAACAAGTGTTCTCGGCTCAAACGCCTTGTTCTTTCATTGGGGCTCTCTCCCCAAATCTTACCCGCGAGACGAATGACATCTCGGCTCCGATATCGGTAGTCATGTTTAGCGAAGGGAGCTTCACCGTGGAAACCCACCTTACGCTCATGAAAAGATGGCTTTAGGTTATCAGACATTAATAGAAGCTATTCGGTAGCTCTTTACGTCGTAAGGGGTAGTATCAGCTTTGTATTTTTTGACATTAAAGGAAGCTATATCGTAAGGAGTCATATCAGGATTAAACGTGTAATAAGGAGACATCTCCTGCATAACGTTACCCACGGTGGGAGGCTGCTTAGCGTAATCCATAAAAGTTTGATCTATAAGATTATTTGCAGAAGGACTGGTCGCTAAGTTTTCGGCAATTGCAGCGGGAGCTCCAAGAGTGCCGTATAAACGATCCCCAGCAAGCCGACTCGCGGAAGTTACGGCCTGTCCGTACTCTTGAGAACCCTGTCTAAGTACGTTAGAGAAATCACCAAATGCTTGGGTCTTTAACAAAGAAGGTTCTTGTGTTAACATATTTTTATATTTATCTGAAACATCCTCCATATTACCGTAATAGGACTTGTTTATTGAAGATACATAATCCGCACCAGTAGTACCGAACGCTCGATCCACACGGCCCTGAGCATCGGCCATCATATTCAAATACTTATCCGTTCTATTTTTAAAATAATTATTAATTTGTTTTTGATCCTGACGAACTTTATTTACGATATCCCGAGCCTGGCCAGCGTAATTCGGTGTGCTGGGAGCACTAGCAGATCCACCGCCCATAATTAAAACACTGGTAACCCTTTAGCCAGTCTATCTCGAATTCGATCACGTATTCCAAGTATTTCTTTACTTGCAGTTGTAGAACCGGCGTTATAAAAGTCTGCGGAAACATGATGCCCCGTGGTTGAGCCCGTGCGCCCCTGCAGACCTATTGGAGTCCCGGCAGTAATTGTTTGTCCTATTTTGAGATTAGGGTTGACTTTATCAAAATGAGCAAACCGGACATCAAAAGCTTTTTTCGTAACAGGATCGATAGCTCTAACGTCTACCCAATTTCCGTACCCACGCTTGCCTGCTCCTTTTTCTAAGTGAGTCTCCCAGTTTTGATTCTTTTCAACACCAACTACTTGCCCAGTAAAAGGTAAAGCAAAAGCGGCGCCCCTCCCTCCTGGGATAACAAAGTCAAAACCGGGTTCACCTGATGTATCTACTGGAGATGTTATAGTTGCGCCCTTTAAAGCAAAACCTCCACCTGCTGTTGGAACATTTCCCGTAGGACTCTGAGCGGTAGGAGACTGCGCCGAAGCTTGTAATACTTTATTTAAAGCTTCTTCTTGGTTAGCAGCATCTTGATCGTAAGCGATCTGTTTTAGTTTTTCTCCCAGTATTCCTGAGTATAAAGAAGCGACATCGGGAGTCGAGCTTCCCACGGCGGCTGTGGACTCAATAGCCTTCAAGCGGTAAGCTTCGGCCAACTCCATCGCCTCAGGGGTACCAAGCTCGTCTAATTCAGAAGCTTTCGCTAAGTACTGAGATGAAAGATCCTGGCTTTGATTATCTGGTTGTAGACCCTTAGAGATAAAGTTACCTACAATACCTTCTACTGCTTTCTTAATATCGTATCTAGGCAAAGAAACAGGTTCTACAGTCGAACTTGCTGGTAAAGAGGAAGATGTAGGCTCAGTGAAAGCAGCATTCTGCAGTGCTTGAGTGAAGCTAAATTTATCTGGGCCTACTATTTTACTAATGTAGTTTTTAGTCTCTGCGGGTAAGTACTTTCCTACAGAACCAGGACCAGCGTTATAAGCCTGTAAAGCTTTTTCGTAAGCAGATCGAACTTTATAAGGATCACTCGTAGAGAATCCTCCATAAGTTCTAATGTAAGAGGACATATTTTTTGCTGCGGCATCCAACGCTGCAACAGGATCTCTCGGATCGACACCCCAGCCCTTCGCCGTGGAAGGCATTATTTGCGCAATACCTAAAGCACCCGCGCTAGAGACAGCTTTCGGATTAAAACCGGACTCAGCACCAATCTGACGCTCAAAAACTTCCGGGAGTAAGCCGTATTTGAGGGCTTTTTGTCGAGCTATCTCCCGGTAGTCCAATGTATTACCTTAGTGCTGGGACTATATTGACTAAGTTTAAGATAAGATTCACTCCACAGCGGTCAAGTCTTCGTCATCAAATAATTTCATGTTAGTGTCAACTGAAATCCCTACATCAGCCATAACTGTTTTATAAGCTCTCTCACGGCATATAAGCTTAAAGACAGTCGTCCAGAGATACTGGTCTCGCTCTTTACTTTTAAGTGAATGGGCCTTAGTGCGAATTCGGGTGAGGGTAAACTCATCCTCCATGGTTAGACCGCAGATGATTCCCTGGTAGTCATCAGATTTGCGCGAGGCCATGACGAGATCCCCTTTCTTCAAGTGTAGCTCTACTTGAAGAAAAGAGGAAAAGGTGGAATCACAGATTACTTTAATGTTTATGTACTACCATGCTCGGCAGCTCCAATACCCAGGAGTCAATTTGCTCTTAGGTTCATCACAGCTATGACGTGATCTGAAGGCTGCTTTACGATCTGGCTCATCGCTACGATTCGCCATATTAGGATCCCCAAAACGAACCAACTTAACCTTACCGTTTTCTTTAGCGGCTACAGAATACTCCTTACCACTCTGTACGTCACGTTTTGGTTTGTTATACGCACTGAAGGCTTCCCCGGCAATGCGGATGGTCATAAAACTAAAAAATGCTGTCTACATAATAGGTCATACAAATCTTAAGAAAACCTTTTCTTAGAAGAGTCTCACTGCACACGGAGCAAATAGAGCTAACATACGTCCGTTACTTTTTCTCCGCATACGTAATGTCGGACGGTAAAACCCTCCTCACTATTGCCGAGACTGCAGAACTTCTTAACTGCAGCTCTGGTTTTGTTCGTAAGCGCATTGCGTTATCTGAAGCTAACCAACCTGGCGGCTGGCCCAAAACCGTTTACGTGAATCTTCAACCGAACGGCGCAAAATCTCTGTATCGCGTCAACAAAAGCGCACTCGAAGAGTATCTTCAAAGCTCCTCTGCAGCTAAAGTAACTAAAGACGAAAGTGCCGCAGTAGCCACGGCTTGCGACTTCTAAAATGACTTACTCTCAGTTCTTCGAAACAGCCGAAATGATCCCCGAAGCAAAAGGGATCATGGTAATTGAAGAACGAGAGGACAAAGAGCCTGAGGCAACAGCTGATGAGTTAATCATGCAGCTCGTTACCTTGGGCTCTTATGTTAATCAGCTTTATGTACAGTCACATCTAATCCATCTAAACTTTGAAGGTCCTACATTCTTAGCCATACATAATTTTTTAAAAGATCAATACGAAAACCACATCGAACAATTCGATGCAATCGGGGAGTTTGTTCGATCAATGGACTACTTACTACCGATGTGCGCTAAAGGATTAGAGAGCGCATGTAAAAAGTTCGATAACGTTAAGTCTTATGAAGGGAAAGATATGTTAACGACTTATTTAAAAAACCTAGAAACGGCGGCATTCATGGCTAAGGATGTAGCCGCCACGGCTAAGGAAGTAAAAGCTCTCGACATCGAAAACTACTTAGCCGATTTTGTGGGTCAGATGTTTAAAGCAGCGTGGTTCATTAAGGCAACTCTTAGGGGTTAAACGGAAGTCCACGTGTCTTGAACCCAGATATAAAGCCCTGCTGGGTAGATCCCCGAAGACTGAATCTGGTAATAGAGCGAACCTGAAACACCAGCTACTGGGAGACCACTGAGAGAAATCCGGCTGACTTCGATAGCCCCAGAAGCCGCTATAGCTCCAGATGCAATTAAAGAACCAGACGAGATTAACGAGCCAGACGATATAAGAGATCCCGACGATATAAGAGACCCAGACGATATAAGAGACCCAGACGCAAGTACGGACCCTGAAGCTAAAACAGCAAAAATAGAGCTACCTGCAGTAGCGGCTGAGTTAGCCGTAGTAGCTGAATCAGCGAAACCAGAGTATACCTTCTGCCAGGCGCCGCCAGTCCAGACTTTTAGGTAGTAGCTTCCAGCACTACTATCGGTCCACAGTTCTCCAACGGAGTTACCAGTAGAACCTGCAGGGGAAGAATTCGGTGCGCTAGTTCCGTAAGCAGAGGGGCCAATCTTACGAATACTGCCTGCTGTATCTTCAAAATACAAGCCAGGATCCGCAGCACCAGTGCTGATCGCGAGCTCGCCATTCTGAACGACGATACCACTAGGACGGTCCGAAGAAATACCAGACCTTTTGAGTAGTAGAACAACAGGTGTAGAAGTCATGTGTAAGTCCCACCATTGATGGGAAAACCGTCAGGAGCAGTGAGAACACCATTAGCGTAAGTACCGCCAATAAAAGTGTTCGTTGGTTGAGATACTAGGACACCATTTGCATATGTGCCGCCGTCGTAGACCTGTTGCTGGGAGGGTGTTATGGGTGCAAAAGGATTAAATTCGGAAATCGTATACATCTCGAAGTTAGACGCCTGCAGCGTGGACGCCGAATCCAAGCCCCCTGCGTTCAAGCTCTTTGACATCATATTGTACATATCTGGATACATCATGTGCGTAGGCATGTCGTCTTTCGTCGGGCTGTACCGTTGCCACCACACGAGATTTCGCTCTCGTCTATAAAAATCCGTTTGTTTACTTAAATCAATTTCGAATTTTTCACGGTAATACTCGTTTAAAGGTTCATCCGTAGGCTGCGGAAGCCAAGGAGATGTTGTTTCTGTTTGGTTATATCTAAGCTGCAAGTCCCACATAGCAGCGTATATGTGCTTGCACCAGCGAGGTTGATAATAGTAAACGTTAGGATCTGAGTAAGAACTTTCACTAACTTTAGGTATGTTGTAGATCTCATTTAGATAAATAAAACCAAAACTTCTCGCGAAACCGGGAGCATCCGAAGCAGGAATTAAGCGATCCGCTAAATCAGGACCAGCGTCGTAAAAGCCGGGGTCTAAATTTTGAACGCGTGTAAAAGGGTATTTACGACGAATAGTAGCGTCGTACAGGTTAAAACCTTCACGAGCTAAGAAATCAGGACAGGTACACTGAGATCGCATCTCAGTAGCTAAATATTCACCTACAGCAGGGGGTCCTGTTGCAGGAACAGCCATTGTATTTGCATCAACTACCGCCCAACTATTAGCATCTGAATGTGACAGAAATAGCGTATTAAATATAGGTAGATAACTAGGGTTTACAGGAACTCCATTAATACCCACGCCTGTAACAGTGTAGTTATTAAACCCATAAGCCTTCTCAGTACCGTCAGGGTTATACCTATTAGATAAAACTTCTCCCTTAAAGAAAGAAACAGGGGCGCCAAAACGAGTATTTAATTTTACGGCGTACGTAGTAGCGTTATAATCTGTAACAGACTCTACAGCGTAACCAAAGTCGATAAACTTAAAAGAGTCACGAGGTCTTATACCGACCATCCACATGCGCATATCTGCGCGAGTACTGGGATACATGAAAGCAATCCCAGGCAGAAAGACCCCAAAGGGAGGAGACCCCGTTAAGTAATATTTAAAGCTATAAACGAGACCGTCGTAAGCTTGCTGCGAGTACATCGCAAGCTCATAACCACGTCTCCATCTAACCCAGAGAGACGCGTAATCGTAGTCACTCTGGACACTGAAATCCTTAGTCCCTGTAGCAGGTCTAAACCTACGTTTAAACGGCAGGGGCTGTAAAAGCTGAGCCTTATTGTCCGTCCCAAAAACTTTACTAAAGTCTTTAACCGGTTCAGAGCCCTTAAAAGACTTGAAGTTAAAGTTATCCGACCCTTTTCGGCGGGACATTATACGGATTTAGTAGAAACCGCCTTGCGCCCAGATAGTAATACCGGAAGGACTCAAGCCACCAGAAACAGACGTGGGGCCATTACCAATGTACCCAGCACAAAGGATGTAACCTTTCTCTAAGTAGAGACCCTCACCCTTACCGATCTGAATCGGAGCGATAATCGCGGTATCGCCAACCTGAGGAACAGGGGCGTTAACGGCAAACAACTGGACGGGCAGAGGGTAACCAAAGGTATCTCCGCTTAAACCGACTTCAAAACGACCCACCATCAAGGCCGAAGAAGTAGAAGGCGCCGACTGATTCGGAGCATAAACATAGAGACCGATATCAGCTGTTCGATTACCCCCATTGTTGGGGTAGTCCTCATTACTGATGATGGTGATGTCTTCGACTAAAGCTGCGTCTTCAGACGGAAGGTCACCAACGCGAACTAACTGAATAAGATCAGTTAAGTTCGGGTTAGTTGGGTCGCAAGTTTGAGTCGCACTTGTGATTCGAGCCCCACGGAGAAAAGGGCGATCAATTAAGCAAGGTTGCTTGTTTGTAGAAGTCGAAGCCATGGCAGATACCTGATTACACTACAGACTGGGAACCCCGTAAAGGGGTGATCTCAAAGCTTTGATCGCGTTTCTCCTTAGCTTTATTTAGGAGATCTGCAATGAAGTCTTCGATATCCGACTCTTGCGTTTGTCGGTCCGTTTCACCTGAAAATCCGCTGGAATCCATAAAAGGTCCAGGCTGATACCCTTTAGCGAGATAAATACCCTTTCCGATATCCTGAGCTAAGCCCCCAATCGCTTTAATTCCACTAATCCAATCAAACGATGACGATTGTGGAGGTTGGGTAGCAGCACTCAGAGCGTTAATTCCTCCTAAATTAACCGAAGGAATATTGCTATAGTCGACGGCTGGAGTCATAGTTTGATTCCAGTCCATACCAGTAGGCTGCCAGTAATCAGACATCGGAAACCCCTAATAGTTATAGTTTATCGGATAAAACCGGCAAGGTAACCTAAACGTACAGCTTCATACTCTTGCGGAGAAAGAAGCTGAGGTTTTGCGATTGGTTTAGCAGCATCTGCTAAATCCGATGCCCCCTGACTGCCGTAAACAGCACTAGCAGAAGCATTATCGGCGTAACCAACAGCGTTATTAGCGTTGTTGGTTCCAAGCTCGCTACCCAGAGAAACGCCTTGGTTCATAGGAGCCATCTGCATACTGGGAACCGGGCGAGAACCCATTTCCTTCTGCATCAGTTCGTAAGCGAGGACGGGATTTTTAGCCGCCCATTCTTTCAGACCGGGAGTTCCTAAAGAACCACGCTCGACCAGCTGCCGCTGAACGGAGGCTGCAACTTCCGGTTGACCCGCATACTTTTGACGCGCACCGTAATACTCAGCAATTTTCTTGTAGTTCTGAGGAGAGTCAGGAGTAAACGCCATCGGGCTCTGAGCCTTGACTCGCTGAACGGCTTGACGCAGTTCGCTAGCGGAATCATCCGTGCGGATAACAACTTGCCCAGCACCAGCCATGCCGGGGACAGGCCCTGCGGGAGGAGTTGCTCCACCACCGGCTTGAACAAAGCTACCGCCGGGAACACTCAATGTGCCAGGTGTCTGACCGCCAGGGGACGCAGGAGGAGCGGCCACAGAAGTTGCGTCGGCAGCCGCCGTGGGGGAACCAGTAGGAGCACCGGAGATCTGATCGCTGCCCTGATCACCACCAAAACGGGAGGCTGCAGCGCCAATACCTAAACCAGCGAGGCCGCCGATAGCCAAAGCCCGCTTCAGATCCATCGTCTGAAGACCGCCTTTTGCGTTACGTAAAGCCTCAATAAGAGGGTTAGCGCGGCTCAGCTCTTCGGGGACAGTATCAATCGAAATGGAACGTGACGGTAATCCGGCAGCTGCCCGAGCAGCGTCCTCTTGTGAAAAACTCCCGCCCGGCATGGACCGTGGGGAGGTACGGATCTCCCGGATGTCTGCCGCGATAATCTCAGGCTCTTGCGCAATACGACCGCCAGGACTTTGCTGAACGGCGCCGCCGGGACTAGGGATAGCAAGTTCACCGCCAGGCCCACGCGGGGGAGTGGCAGCACCGCCGGGGGAGCGAACCATGGCGCCGGGTTCTAACCGAGCGATTCGTTGGCTCCAATCAGGAGCCATAAGATCCTCAACAGAAACAGGCTGACCTAAAGTCCGGGAGGCACGTTCAGCAAGACCAGAGAGGGCTTGATAAGTCCCAGGGTCTTTAACCCGTAGTAAATTCTCGTTCTTAAGTAAGTCTTCTGCCGAGCCAGGAGCCGTAGCGGTAGAGAAACGCTCGGGAACGCGAGCACTTTCAAAGATATTGAGTTGGCCGGGAGCTACTTCAACGGGGCGAACTTGACGGAGCGCTTGCTCAGTCCGCCGAACGTCTTCAATACGGGGGGAGACGGAAGCACGAACAACTTCCCGAGGAGTTGTAGTTTTAACAGTGCTGGGAATACGACCTTGAATCTGACCTGCACCCGGCGTACCCTTAGCCCGACGCGTCGTCAATAAAAGCTGCTCAGCTGTCTCAGGCTTAGTCGGGATCGGACCCGCTTGAGGGGCTTTCCGCAGACCTAAATTGATGTAACGGGCTAAATCGTCACCTAAAAGACCGGATTTAGCTGCACCGTAAAAAAACTTAGCAGCTTCACCGATATCTTGAGTGCTACGCCCCAGATTACTCAGGGCCTGAAGGGGATTTGGCACCGGTACTGTATGTATTTCTTATACAACTATAGCCGTTATCGCCAATTCGCGTAGAAATAAAGACGGTCAGACCGGGAAACATCAGGCGGTCCAGGCAGAGCTTGGATAAACTCACCGCCACTACGTTCGAACCGATAACGTGCTGCCACGGGGTCTCGGTAGTTAGGAACATACAGCATGTGAGCTAATCGATCACACTCATACAGGTAGTTCTCCCGCCAGATTCGGGCGGTCTCCCGTTTATCTTGAATGTTGATCGAGCGGCTAACGTCACCCAAGATCGTCTCTTGACGACTGGTTGCTCGACCCGTAGCAAGCTCAGTTAAACGCTCAGCATCTTCGCAACGTTCGATCTGTTGAACGATTTTGTCGTAGTAGTACTCGCTAGGAACGCTATTGCACGCTTCCATCAAGCGGGCATAATCACCCGCAGGAACCGTGGCAATATTGTAACCTAAGTGATATGCTACGCGACTAAAGTTAAAATCATCAAGACGGTAACCAAACGTTTGCGCTGGGTTACGCGTTAGTTGATTAATAGTCGCATAAATTATTTCTCTTTTAGTGGCATCAGTAACATCAGGTTGAAATACAACACCTTGTTGAGCTAGGTAACTTTGTATTTGTTCTAACTCTTGCGTTGTAAGCTGAGCCATGATTAAGAGGCCTTTATGCTATAGTCTAATCCCTGAAAAACGAGACATGACTCAACCGCGATTATGGGCAGAGCATCCTCTTCAAAATACATACAGATCTATGCTTACGCGTTGTTATTGCAAGTCTCACAGGGCTTACGCAAAATACGGAAACAGAGGAATAACCGTATGCGATAGATGGTTAATTAATCGCAGAAATGGAGGTAAGACTTCCGAAGGGTTTCAAAACTTTATTGCGGATATGGGTCCTAAACCGTCCAAAGCTCACTCACTAGATCGAATAGATAATAACAAAGGGTATTCTCCAGAAAATTGCCGGTGGGCCACAAAAAAAGAACAACAATTAAATAGAAATAAGTATAAAAATAAAGGTATTAGAGGAGAAAAACACCCAAACAATAAATTAAGTGAAGAAGATGTAAAAAATATAAAAATAGCCTTAAGCACACCGTGTAGAGGTTTAATTACGAGACTAGCTAAAAAATATGGCGTAGACAGACGAAATATCTACGCCATAAAAAACGGTGAAACTTGGGATTGGATTTAAATTACTCTACATAAACTTTATCATCAGCTAAGACTTCATCCCAATTGACACGGGTAATAGCCCTTAATTGGTCCAGCTTGGTGAAGCGTTCTCCAGGCATTCCTTGCTGTAGTTCTTTTATCTCAGTAGCTGTCTTAAGGCCAACGCCTTTAAGAACTTGAGTCAGAAGCTGGGGAGTTGCAGAATTAATGTTGATACGAGCGAAAGCCTCAACCTCAGGCTTAACTAACTGTCGCCCACGCCGTTGTTTCACGTTCTTGGGGTCGGCTTCAGGCTCTTTAACCTCTTCTGCTACTTGATTTTTGTGTGCGAAGAAGACCTTACCTGTTGTTAAAGAACGAACCATAAAGTACTCGCCCTCATCGTGAGTGCTGAGAACTTCAATCTTTACGCCATTAGGGGTGTAGGTGTACTCCTTCATAGAGGCGACAGTCATTATGTAAACAGTGTCTGGCGGTATCTTAGTCTAAGATACGAAAAGGGTGGTAGTAATCCAGAAAAATGGCACCGTTACCAAGCTGGTTAAAAGCGGTACCGTTTGTTGGAGATGTTGTAAACTTCGCCAGCGAATATGGTGCTGGGAGAGGTGCAGGGTTAGACCCTATGTCCTCCGCAAGACGAGCGGCAGCAAAAGCGAGTGCGGGATTAGCTGCATCAGTAGCTCAACCAGCAGACTTACTAACGATTGCACCGTGGGCAACAAGAACCGTAGGTGCAGTCCAGAAACAACGAGTAGAAGGAGCGAAGACTCCCACGCAGCGAGCGATGGCGGTGTCTCATCCAAATCCTCTTATAAAAAGTTCAGTCTTAGGCTCCTCCCAGTCAGCAGCTCGTTTAGCTGGGTTTCTGGATTACCTAAACCCAGAGGCATGGGCGCTGGAAGTAGTTGACAAATTAAACCCAGATTTACAAGGTTCTTACAGTATGGATCCCGAGCAAAGAGCGCAGGAAATAAAAGAGGAGATGCTTAGAAAAGCCGCACAAAAACCCCAATAAAAAAGCCCCCTTTAAGGGGGCTCTTGAAAGACCTATAAGCAGGTCATCACTGAGGAACAGTCGAGGTATACACGCTCGACTCCACAAGACCGGCGGGCTGAAGAGCCAGATCGTCGCGCTTGGGCGCTTCGTCGGGCACAAGCCAGCAGACCTCACAGATACCCAGTGCTTTGTTCTTGCCAGACAGTTTGTTGGCTTGAGCGCGGGGATCGTACACACCAGAACCGAGACCCAGGCCGGAACCGGGGACGGTAGCGGTGCTGTACAGACGGTACTTGGTGTCCGCAGTCACCACGTGCATGTTCGCAGCATTCCAGGCATTGCTGGAAGTGAACGAACCGTTCTCGATGCGGCTGTTCGAACCGACGAGGTTGGCGAAGAAACCGCTGGGACTAGGAGCGGTGGTCAGACCCGAAGACAGGGCAGGACCCACGCCGAGAGCGGGAGCGGTCTGTGCACCAGCGATACCGCTGGAAATCACGTCACCGCCGTCAAGACGGACGGACACGCGATACACATATGCACCAGAAGGCACGGTGATGCCATCGGTGATATCGGCGCGAACATCCTTGTAAGCGTCGGGGGACGGAATGATCACGTCGCCAGCCTTGAAGGGCTGGTTGGTGCTATTCTGGCCAGAAGCCCAAGGTTGGGTGTAGTAATCCAGCTGGTTGGTGCTGGAGCTGCCCTGGTAAGACAGGTCAACGTAACCAACAGCTTGCTGAGCAATCCAACCGGGACGGAACACCACGCCGACAGGACCGCCAATAGGCTGGTTGCTGTAGGTTTCGTTGGTGCCGTTCTCGTTCAGGAAGCTGAAGCTGCTGGTGGAGTGCCAGTAGCGCAGAACGTTGGTGTAGTTTCCAGGGTAGATCTTGGAAACTGCAATCTGCTGAGGATTAATTGCCATCGTTAGTTACCTCCTTATCAGGCGTTAAAGGAGTAAGCGATGGTGGCGAAATCAGCGTTCAGAAGTTCGAAACCTGCGTACAGGCTCCAAATCATCATGATGAAACGGCTGAAGTCGTCATTGTTGTTCAGCAGCACCTG
>Ga0129336_10000710_pt1 | contig 19680 bp, 24 predicted proteins | sample CPB6_02_DNA_FD_96878 | JGI IMG/M metagenome (GOLD analysis project Ga0129336, IMG submission 96878) | Freshwater to marine salinity gradient microbial communities from Chesapeake Bay, USA - CPBay_Sum_0.6_0.2_DNA | ecosystem: Environmental > Aquatic > Marine > Coastal | place: USA: Chesapeake... | reverse complement strand
GATGGAGAGTTTGTTGACCCATCCGACCTTCTCTACTTGCGCTTGACCGACGAAGATGATATGATGGATGACGAAGATGAGTGAGACTGAATGATTCTCGTTGACATGAATCAGGTTTGCATCAGCAACCTGATTGTTTCCTTGACCACAACAAATGAAAAAGTAAGCGTGGGACTAGTTCGCCACATGGTCCTAAACTCTTTGCGGTCATATCGCAATAAGTTTTTCAAGGACTTTGGTGAGTTGGTCCTTTGCTATGACAGTCGCCACTACTGGCGTCGTCGTGAGTTTGAGCATTACAAAGGCACTCGTAAGAAAGACCGAGAGAAGTCTTCCCTGGACTGGCATGAAATCTTTGAAGTCCTGAATCAGATTCGCGATGAGATTAAACAGCACCTCCCTTATAAAGTTATTGAGGTTGACGGTGCTGAGGCAGACGATGTGATTGCAACTCTGATTGCCCATCAAGCACTCGCTAACATCAGGTTGCAGAATAATATGCAACCACCTCAGCGTATGTTGATTCTATCTGGTGATAAAGATTTCCAACAATTGCAGAAGTTTCCTTTTGTCAATCAGTATAATCCAATCCAGAAGAAGTTTGTGCACTGCGAGCATCCTGTAAAGTATCTCTTGGAGCACATCCTTAAGGGTGACCGAAGCGATGGCATCCCCAACTTCCTGTCTGCTAGTAACACTTTTGTGACAAATAGTAGGCAGCGTCCCTTGAGTAAAGTAAAACTTGACAAGTGGATTTGGCAATCCCCTGAAGAGTTTTGCAACGAAGAGATGCTTAAAAACTATGAGCGCAATCGTAAACTGATTGACTTCCAGTGTATCCCTGAAGACATTCATAATGCCATTATACATACCTATGAGACTACAGAAACCTCCCCGAGAGGCAAGATGTATCCCTACTTCATTCAGCATCAGTTGAATGAAATGCTAGATCACATTACCGAGTTTTAAAATGAGACTGATGATTTCTGAAGTGCTGCAAAAAGCACACAACGCAAAGACTAAGCAAGAGAAGGTTGCTATTCTTCGCGAAAACAATTCGCAAACGTTACGCTCTCTGTTTATTATCAACTTCGACGAGAGCGTTGTCCCCCGAGTCCCTATGGGTGAAGACATCCCATACACTCCTAACGACGCTCCTAAGGGCACAGAGCACACTCTCCTGGAGAAGGAAGGCGCCAAACTCTATTACTTCTTCAAGGGTGGTGCTAACGACCTGCCTCAACTGAAGATTGAAAGTATGTTTATTGCCATGCTGGAAGGTCTTCATAAGGATGAAGCAGAAGTCCTGGTTAAAACAATCAACAAATCTCTCCATAAAAAGTATCGCATTACGCTTGCTGTAGTGAAGGAAGCGTTTCCCCAAATTGAATGGGGTGGTCGCTCATAGTATGAATTTTAATCCAGAGCAAATCACTGCTATCGAGGGATATGGTCTGAGAATTCTGTCTCAAGCGTGTCCCTTTGGTGAATCAAAGGATAAGTCTTTACCCAATAACACATATGTAATTACATGTCAACGTGGGGAAGATACATGGCATGATATTGTCATGGGCAATAGGTCTGACATCTTTGATGCATACTATGACCTACTAGGAAATGTTGTGAAGAGAATTGAATGGACAGCAGGCAGAGTAAATCCTCGTTTGTGGCAAGACCCACGAGATCCAAAGAAAAAATCAAAAAAATGACACAAGATAGCGCATACTTTGACCCCCGTAAAGTTGTGGAGCAACGCATGATGGACATTGAAAGTCAAGTTGCCAAACTTCAGGTGGAAGAAGAAAGACAAAAGAATATCAAAGCAGGTGCCAAAGCAGTTGGCACAATCATTGGATGGTTTCTGAAACCTGCTGTGCTTATGCTAGTATGGAATTGGATCATCCCATCTATGTTTGGTCTCCCCGTGCTGACCTACTGGACAGCATTCGGACTTCTTATGATTACCTCGATTTTATTTAAACATGACACAAGTAGCAACGAATAAAGTATGTGTAGTCTCTGTCACTCCTGATGCAGAGAAGACTATGGGATACATTGCTCGTGTTAGCAACCCAGCAAATCAGGAGAATGAAAACGTCGCTGGTCTGCTTAAGTATTGCATTAAACACAACCACTGGTCTGTGTTTGAGCAGGCACACATGACTCTTGAAATCAATACAACTCGTGCTATCGCAGCACAAATCCTTCGTCATAGGAGCTTCACATTTCAAGAATTTTCACAACGGTATGCAGACTCTTCACTGCTTGGTGATGAGATTCCGTTGCCTGCTCTTCGTCGTCAAGACACAACCAATCGTCAGAAGTCTATCGATGACCTTGACCCCTTTGTGAAGCAGAAGTTTGAAATCTGGATGGAGTATCACTTCAAGCAAACAATGGAAGTGTATCAGGAGATGCTTGCTGCAGGCGTGGCAAAGGAATGTGCTCGCATGATTCTGCCCATGGCAGTGCCTACCAGAATCTACATGACTGGTTCAGTTCGTAATTGGATTCATTATATTGAATTGCGCACTGCTAATGGCACTCAGCATGAGCACATGGAGATTGCTGAGTTGTGTAAGCGTCACTTTACTTGTCAGTTTCCCACTATCGCTCAAGCACTTGAGTGGTGCCCAGAAGAAAACTGTGGATGCGAAGAATATGCAGACTGCCTTCAACCTTCATTGAGGATTGACTGATGTATGAAGAATTAAATTGCTTTGAAGAAGCACTCAAACACTTTGGCACTCGCGTGGATGTCATCATTGCAATGGAGATGTCTAAGAGAATCACTCCTGAAGAATCTTATCAACGCATCAAAGATGAGTTGAAAGAAGTTAAGAAGTGTCGTAAACTATTCAAGAAGGAGGGTTGCTGAAATGCCAACTTACGATTTCATCAATAAAGAAACAGGAGAAATCACTGAGGTCGTCATGCCTATGACGGAACTTGATAAATACAAAGACGAGCATCCAGAATTAGAGAGGTATTTTGGTAACCAATCGGTTGCCGCTACCTACGGTGCACCTAAACAATCTGACGGATTCAAAGAGGTCATGCAGAAAGTCCAACGTGCACACCCTGGTGCCAATCTTTCCCGTTTTACCTAAGGAATCTATGCCAACTGCAACCCGTAAGCGTAACAAGACTCTTGTCCCTATGAATGCAATGAGTGCTAAGCAAATGAGAAGGAAAAAACCAATCAATCTTGACCATTTAAAAACCATTGAGCCACTCACTGAGAATCAGGAGAGAGTATTCAATTCATACGCTGAGGGTAAACATCTTGTGTTACATGGTGCTGCTGGCACTGGTAAGACATTCATCAGTTTGTATCTGGCACTACAACAGGTGCTAGACCCCGCTTCTCCTTATGAGAAGGTGTATATGGTTAGGTCTCTGGTGCCTACCAGAGAGATTGGTTTCCTTCCTGGAGACCATGAAGACAAATCAAACCTTTACCAAATTCCATATAAGAATATGGTGAAGTATATGTTTGAGATGCCTGATGACAATACTTTTGAAATGCTTTATGACAACCTACGAGCCCAAGAAACTGTTTCGTTTTGGTCTACTTCTTTTATCCGTGGAGTTACTCTTGACCGCTGCATTATTATTGTAGATGAATTCTCTAACTTGAATTTCCACGAATTAGATTCCATCATCACTCGTGTTGGTGAGGACTGTAAGATTATCTTCTCTGGTGACTACACTCAGTCTGACCTAGTGAAGAGCAATGAGAAGAATGGTGTGCTAGACTTCATGAAGATTCTTCAGTCGATGCCTTCATTCGATGTGGTAGAATTTGGCATTGATGATATTGTCCGCTCGGGTCTCGTGCGTGAGTATCTCGTTAGCAAAATTAATTTGGGATTTGGTTGATGACTTTTAACATTGTGGGTCCTGCTGCACCTCTCGTAGAATTGGAAAGCAGGACGTTAGATTATGGACGCTTTTACAAAATTGATAACCAATGGATGCCTAGTATTACCACAGTCGTGGGACATAATACTAAGGCATCTATCCTTGCATGGGAGGAAAGAGTAGGTTACACTACTGCTGAGCAGATACGACGTGCTGCTGCCTGGCGTGGCACAAAGTATCACACTATCGTGGAGCACTATCTTAAAAATGAATTGGAGAAAGTTGAAAAGAGCGAGGGTCTTCCCAAGTACATGTTTGGGTTTGCTCGTAAGACTCTTGATCGTATTTCTGACATTCACATTCTTGAAGCCCCTCTTTACTCTCGTCGCCTGGGTGTTGCTGGTAGGGTTGATTGTATTGCTCACTTCGATGGCGAGCTTGCTATAATCGACTTCAAAACAACTAAACAACTTAAGAAAGAAGAGCATCTTGATAAGTTCTTTGTCCAAGAGGCAGCATATGCTTACATGTATTATGAATTGACAGGTGTTGAAGTTGACAAACTTGTTACACTTTCAGTTGCTGAAGATGGAAGCACCCAAGTTGTCCAAAAGTATGATAAAATTCCTTATATTGATACCCTAATTGAATGGATTAAGGAATACAACTATTACGTTAGGAGTATCAAATGAAAGAAATTGAAGAAAAGTTTATGACCCAAGGAAAATTTACATCATTAGTTGAAAGTCGAGTCAAGGAGAGTCAAGGACTCATCAATTATATTGAAGCAGTTACTTCAGTATGTGAAGAGTTTGAGATTGAAGTTGAAACCGTAGGTAAACTGATTTCCAAACCACTGAAGGACAAACTGAAGTGGGATGCTCAACAATTAAATTACATTAAACGAACAAGTAGGGGAATCTTACCGCTATGAGCGATAGTTTTTTTAAATCCGAAGTTGTAGTTGAAGAGTTAGAAGATATTCAATCTACATACACTGAACTTCTCAAGATGTCTTCTGGACTCAAGGACTTCACTCCGACTGAAAGACTTGACCATATCGAGAAGACTCTTGAGTTGATTGCTAAACAAAAAGTATTCTATGCTCGCCTCGCTCTCGCCTCTCATGAGGTTGAGGGCGAGGATGCTGCTTTTGTAAAGAATAGAATTGATATGATGTCTGAGGAGCATTCGGGTGGTCTTAACCTGATGATGATCCTGGACCAGATGGAGGAGAAACTCCAAAACTGGCGGAAGGAAATCCAGAAATAGGGTTGACAACGCCTAAATAGTGTGCCATGATAATCCCATGGCACACACGCCAAATACAAACACAACGGAGAAACACATGTCTTTTGCAAGTCTCAAGTCCAAGTCTGGGTCGTTCGCTAAACTGACTCAGCAGATTGAGAAGATGTCCAAACCCCAAGGTGCAGGTCCTGATGAGCGACTCTGGAAACCTGGAGTGGACAAGTCTGGAAACGGTTATGCCGTGATTCGTTTCCTGCCCGAACCTGAAGGTGAAGATCTTCCCTGGGCACAAGTGTGGAGTCATGCATTCCAAGGTCCTGGTGGTTGGTATATTGAGAATTCTCTTACCACTCTCAACCAGAAAGACCCTGTGGGTGAGTTGAATCGCACTCTTTGGAATAGCGGTATCGAATCTGATAAAGAAGTTGCTCGTAAGCAGAAGCGTAAACTGTCTTACTACAGCAACATCTATGTGGTCAAGGACCAACTGAATCCTGAGAATGAGGGTCGTGTCTTCCTTTACAAGTATGGTAAGAAGATTCACGACAAGATTGTGAGTGCAATGCAACCTCAGTTTGAAGATGAAGACCCCATCAATCCCTTTGATATGTGGAAAGGTGCTGACTTCCGTGTGAAGATTCAGACCATTGGTGGTTACTGGAATTATGATAAGTCTGACTTCGCCTCGCCCTCTACTCTGGGCAACTTTAGTGACGACAAACTGGAAGAAATCTGGAAGTCTCAGTATTCCCTCAAGGAATTCACTGACCCCAGTGCATTCAAGTCCTATGAAGAACTGGAAGCACGTCTGAATCTGGTGCTCAACAAAGGGCAGACTCGTGTTGAGTCCCGCCGTAACTTTGAAGAGGACGAAGACCTGTATGCCAGTGAGGAAAGTGTCGTGGTGGCACCCACTCCCAGTGGTTTCGGTGCTAAAGTAGCAGAGTTGGAATCGGAAGACGGTCCTGACCTTGATTACTTTGCTGCCCTCGCTGCTGAAGACTGATGAAACTACTTGCCCTCCCTCTAATTCTGCTTGCCGCTGCTCCTGCTCAAGCACTTACTTGGAATGAGTTTTGGGAACCGTTTGATGGTGGGCATTATTATCACCACCGTAGGTATCCTGCTCGCTGTGAAGTTGTTGTTGAGTATGAGCAATGGGTTCCAGGTAATCGTTGGAGACCAGGATACCTAAGGCGTTGGTCAGAGATTGAGTATCGTCCTTGCTGACCCCAAACCAAAATCGACTTTAGAACAACAAAGACCCCGAAAAAAAATTCGGGGTATTTTTTTGTCTGTAGGTTTTTTCAAAAATTAGTAGTCAGCCACACCTGATGTGCCATATTGATTAGTCTGCTCTATGCTAGTTTGACCAGCAGTGGAAACAATCGCAGATGTAGAGGATGTGGTTGTTCTAGCAACAACTGCACCAGTCGCAAGAGTATCTCCTTCACTAATAGTCGCTGCTGATGAGCCAAACACTTTTGAGGAGAAATCCTGTTGTGTGGCAAATGCGATAGAAGGAGTCTGACCGATATTTGTCGAATATGTGGGTTTGACAGGAATAAACGCTTCAGACACTGCATTATAAGTTCTCTTATCGAGAGTATCTGGGTCAGTTTCTTCATTTGGAAGGTATTTGACCAGATTGCCGAATTCTTCTACAAACTGACCAAGATAGTCTTTTCTCAAAAGGTAGATATTACGCTTAAACTCATTTTGCTCATATTCAAAGTCATAGTTTGAAATTGGTCTAACAAGCAATTCCTTAGGGACCACTGTGCCATCGTATTTTGTATATGTAAAGTCTTCAGGCACTTGAATGTCGCCTTTCAGCACTAATCTGCCACGATTATCTCTTACTTCCTGAGTTACCCAATGATGGACACCACTGGGGTCACCTTCATACTTCCTATCAATATAAATCTGCAATTCATGCTCATTCATGGGCCATTCATCGTAAATATTGATGATATTGTTTGTCAGAAGAATTACCCAGTCATATTGCATACTATCGTAGTATTCCAATGCAACCTGATCGGGTCTGTCATTGTTTCTGATAGTGTATTGAGTAAATCCAAGAATAATGTCTTCTAGATTTTCTCTGATTGCAATACGTCTGAAGATATTCTTTGCAAGGATGTAAGGATCGATAGAATTCTGTCGATAACTCGATGTCCTTACATAGACGTTTGGTAGTTGCTTGAAGTAATTTGACATTATTCTGGATAATCGTCGCGGGTAACGTATTTGGTCTCTTTGAATGCTAATCTCATATTGTATGAGACAGGACCAAAGTCTGTATCACCACCAAGGTATGACATCAGACCTGCATAGTTTCCATCTGGAGAAAGGTCAACTCCCATATCATGAAGCACCAGATAATGTGGGAATTTCATCAGTTTTGCCAGATAACCACCACTTTTATTTGGAGTGCTAATGGATTCACCATTAGGACCACCTTGCCACCTAACAACTTCCAACTTAAACTTATCTGGAATCTTTAACCAATTATCACCATCTTTTGCTGGTAGCATGTGCCTACGCAGTTTATTGATGATTTCATAAATTGTCTGCACATCACCAGCATTCTTAGGCACCATTTTAAATTCAAATGAGTGGTCTCTAAACTCAGTGCCCTGGAAGATGGTTTCTTCGTATGGGTTGAAGATTTTACCTTGGGTAAGAGCAGAGAGGTTATTTGCGGTTAAACTACCACTACCACCTGTCATACCAACAACATTATTAATTACTTCTGCGCCTAATGAATAACCAAGAGCAGGTTTTGCTGCTTCTGCTAGTCTCTTGACATCTTGACCAAAACTATCAGGAATGCCACCCGCAGCCATACCTTTTCCTGCTGCTGCAACTGCTGCAGAACCAACAGCACCTAACTCAACTCCATTGTATTTTGTCCTATAACTCTCTTGAAGTTTGGGAGGCAGATATAAATAAATTGTGTCAAGAAGAGCATTGGTTTTAGGATCATGAATCGTTAACTTCAAGTAATCAATTACTTGAGTTGGGAAAGCAGCATCCTCGCCAATTGCTTGTCGTGAATTTGTGCTATTTGCACCCAGAGGTCTAGTCCTAGGAAATACTAATGTCATGAGTTATTCTGGTAAATACCGACCATCAAATAAACATAAGTATAAGGGTGATCCTACAAATATTATTTATCGTAGTTTGTGGGAAAGAAAATTCATGCTATGGTGTGATAATAACGATAATGTCTTGGAGTGGGGCAGTGAGGAGATTGTTATCCCATACATTAGTCCCGTGGATCGTAAAGTCCACCGCTATTTTCCTGATTTTTATGTTAGGGCAAGAACCCGCGACGGGAGGATCCAAAAGTATATCATCGAGGTTAAACCAAAATCGCAATGTGCAGAGCCTAAAAGACAGAAAAAGGTTACTAGGAAATATCTCACGGAAGTTACCACATACGCCGTGAATCAAGCAAAGTGGAAAGCAGCACGAGAGTATTGTGCCGATAGACGTATGGAGTTTCTCATCCTTACCGAAGTAGAGTTAAAGATATGAGCATCTTCACAGATGTCAAAGACCTCGCAGGAGGAAAAAAACAGTCAAAAGAATGGTATAGAGAGCAACTGATGTTTGGGTTGCAGGATTATACTGGAGGATTTGAGCCTGGAGACATCATTTTCTTCAGTTATGCTGCAGCAACTGAAAAATTACTATTCTGGGATAGACATCCCATGGTCTTGATTACTAGAAGTGATGTCAATACAGGTCACTTTGAGGGTGGCAACTTACATTACCTGCAACCTTCTGCTAGAAAGGCAATTGCTGGCACTTGGTCTGCAGGAGGGGTAGCATACCCTACTCGATGTCACCATAAATACTTTATGTCTAATGCTACAAATATAAAGAGGATTAGACCGATTGACCTGCAGAATATGACACCTCTCCCCGTTGAGCAATTTGTGCTCAGAAGCATGGGTCGAGTTATTGAAGTCCCTTCTAGTTTTATTTGGAGTAGAGTGTAGTGGCATACGCAAATCCTAACGGATTCCAGAGATTCATGTCCCTTGTTACATCAGGGGATAAGGAACCAGCACGCTCTAATCTATACTCTGTCCTGATTGATATTCCCTTGGTAATTAGACAAGCAGCACCTGGACTTGCATCTGACTGGAGAGAGCACTACGAAGCAATCAACTACTTTGCCGATAATGTAACTGTCCCTGGTAGAAGAATTACCACTGGTCAGGTTAGAGATGTGGGTGCAATGCGTAGATTCGCAACTGATACCACATTTGGCGAAGCACAGTTTAGTTTCATTCTCACCAAAGACTTATATCATCGCACTTTCTTTGAGAGATGGATGAATTATACAGCAACTGACGCTGAGAATAGATGCACATTTTATGATGAGTATACCTCACAAATTATGATTCAGAAGTGGGAGGTTGGGTCTAACGTCAAGTGGAGGGGAAAGAATAGAGATGGTAAGACTACCGAAACTAGATTGAATAGGTCAACTGGTGTCTGGCAAATGTATGGAGCATTCCCATTTGACATGTCATCCACTTCACTCAATAATGGTCCCACGGACCTTCTCAAACTAGACGTATCCTTCTACTTTGAGAGATACAGATTCGATACGGTTGCTGATAATTTAGGATTTAAAGCGGGGAATAAAGATAAGATTATCAGTGATTTTAACAACGTGGCGGAGATTCTGGACATCTCTTCTGGTCAGGTAGATGCTGTCAGATTTGGCTTCTAAATAACTACAATAATCATGGAGTATTATGCCTTTACCAAAACTTGCTATTCCTGAATATGAACTGACACTGCCTATTACTGGCACTAAAGTTACATATCGTCCCTTTCTTGTGAAAGAGGAGAAACTTCTCTATCTCGCTATGGAGTCGCAAGACGACAAGGAGATGATTAAAGCAGTTAAGACTATTATCAAAAACTGCACCAACCTGAAGAGTAAGGTTGAAGACCTCGCAACCTTTGAGATTGAGTATATCTTCCTTCGCATTCGTGCAAAGGCAGTTGGCGAAGCAAGTGAATTTAAAATCACATGCCCCGATGATGGTGAGACTAAGGTTGATGTCTTCATTCCTCTTGATGATGTTAGAGTGAAAATCCCCGAAGGGCACACCAATAAGATTAATCTTGACAAGAATGTTGGTGTCGTCATGAAGTATCCCTCCCTGGATGTATTTGTGAATCAGAATCTTTCTGAAAACCCAGGTCTTGATGATGTATTCTCTCTGGCAGCAGGTTGCATTGAGCAAGTCTTCGACCAGGAAGAAGTATATGATTCGTTTACTAAAGCAGAAGCACTTGAGTTTCTTGAAAATTTGAATTCTGAGCAGTTTGCAAAGATTCAAGAATTCTTTGAAACTATGCCCAAGTTGTCTTATGAGTTAGAAGTTGAAAACCCAGAAACAAAAGTCAAGAGCACTGTTGTATTAGAAGGACTTGCATCTTTTTTCGCATAGCCCTAATGCATGATTCGCTAGAGAATCTCTATAAGACGAATTTTGCACTGATGCAACACCACAAGTATTCTTTGACCGAGTTAGAGAATATGATGCCGTGGGAAAGAGATGTGTATGTGAATCTCCTGTTAGCATATATTGCTGAAGAGGAAAGACGGCAAAACCAACAGCAGAACCGCATGTCTCTCTAATGGCAGCAATCAGAAGTTTCGTAACAATTAAACCCATTGCCACAAAGACCAGTGTTGGCACTAAACTCAACGAAAATCGTAAGGGGATTAATCGCACTGGTCTTTTGATGGAGGGTATTGCGAAGAATTATGCTGAGACTGCCAAACTCATTCAGTTTGAAAGAGAGTGGCTTCGTAGCAACGCCCAATCTAAAGTTGCCGACATCAACGAAGAGGAAAAGAAAGAGCAATCTCTCTTCGCAAAGTCGATGCAGAATCTTAGAAAGGCATTTTCTAGGAAGAAGAGAGATGCATCTGAAGCAGCAGCAGAGGGCGAGAAAGAAGCAGAGAAGGAAGATGGTAAGTTAGGGGATGCAGTAAAGAAACCAGTTAAGTCATTCCTTGAGGCACTTGGCAGTCTACTTGGGACAATTGGTAAGTATTTCCTTATATTTGGAGCATTAAACTGGTTAGAGAAGAATCCAGAAGGTGCTGTCAAATTCTTTAAGTTAGTATGGGCAATAGGTAAATTCTCATTCCAACTCACGAAACTAGGAGTTGGGGGAATCATGGATGGTCTCACCAACTTGTTTGGTGATTTCAGTGCCAACGGAATGAAAGAGAATGTAGTCAAGAGAGGACTGCGTTTCTTCATTGGAGCATTACAACTTGCTGGTGGTCTCGCAATGCTGCGATTCGCCAGTTATCTCATCATGCCATGGCGACTGTTTCAGGATGTCAATACGATTAGAGGCGTATTTCTGAAGCAGGCACAAAGCGAAGCAGAAATGAAAGCCTCAGCAGAGGCAAGAAAGACTGGTTATAAGGATTCACGCACAGGCATCGTATATACAAAGGAAGAATACGAAGCAATCAAGAAGTCTGCACGCCGAGCAGATGAAAAGCGTGCCAAGAGAGCAGGCAAAGGAATGAAGTCTGAGCTCTATCAGAATGAGCTCGGTCAAAGATTTCAAGCACAGTATGAAGGCAAACCAAAGGGTAGAGTAGGTAAACTCCAGCAAAGAGGTCGAATTGCTGGTAAACAAATGACCAGAAGCATTAGCAAGTTCGCTAAAGCAAATCCTGGTAAAGTTGCTGCTGGATTCTCTATCTTAGGTGGTGGTCTACGCATTGCAGGCGGTCTTGCAGCTGGCGAGGGAGCTGGAAAAGCGGTTGGTGCAGGCGTTGGACAGGCAGCAGGGGGTATCATAGGCGGAATCGCTGGCACGGCACTCCTAGGACCATTTCTAGGTCCATTTGCACCCATTGTTGGTAATTTTATCGGTAGTTTCCTCGGTGAGTGGATAGGTGGCGTCTTAGGACCAATCATTGAGCCAATCTTTAAACCAATCGGACGCTACTTCGGTATGCTGTTTGAGGTGATTGGGTCTGTAATGGAGCCAATGAAGGAAACGTTTGGAGAATTGTTTAGTGCTCTGTTTGACTTTGTTGGGCAGATTGGTAGTCTCGTGATGAAGGTTGCTGAAATCTTGTGGGATTTTTATAAGTTTGTATATGGTCCAATCTTCAGCGTAATTGGTGATGTTGTTAGATTCGTAGTTGAGAATGCTACTAGGTTAATGGACCCTGGTAGTGTTGCTCAGGGTGTTGCCGATGCCTTCACATTCAATATATTTGATTTCGATAAGAAGAATAAGAGAGCGGCGGGTGGTCCAGTAGATGCACCATCTAGAGCAATGGGTGGTCCAATTGGACCTATGGCAGTTACCCAGGCACCAGTATTAGCAGCAGTTGGCAATACAATGCTGGATGCTGTTGTTGGTGGTATTGGTGGATTTGGATTTGCTGGTGGTCAAGCACTTAGATTCATCTCTGGAGATGTAGGTAGACTAAGGTCAACATTTGGCACCACTGGTGGCATTGGCGTAAGTGGGTCACCTAAGGGGTCCATGAAGACTGCAGTCACACTGCAGAAGACAAGTGCTGCGAATCTAGAAGGTAATACTAAGCAAGGTGCATCTGAGGAGCTGTATAAGGCAGTTTCAAATGAAGACAAGGGACTAAAAGGTGTCCTTCTCAAAGCAATTCGCATCTTTGATGCAAACTATGGAAAGGGTGATAAGCAGCAAGGTGGCGGTGGTGGTGGCAATGGCGGAAATGGCGGAAATGGTGGTGGCGACATTGGTCCAGTAGGTCCTATTGCTGGCGGTCCAATGCACCAAAAGGGTGCAAATGTGGCAAAAGAATTGATGAAACTTTTGTCAATCAAGGACTATCAGGCTGCTGCTATTGTAGGTAATGTTATTCAAGAAAGTTCTTTGGTTCCAGATAGAATCCAAGGATCTGGAATGAAGAGAGGTCCACTAAAAGTGGATGGTGTAACTGGTTATTCTTATCCACAATGGACATCTAGGGATAGACAACAAAACTTTGCAAACTATATGCAAAGTAAAGGACACGATTGGAGAAATAAGGGTGCTACTGATGAGTTAGCAACAGGATTCTTAGCAAAAGAGTTTAAAGGATACATGTCAGGTGTATTCACTAACACTAAGGATGTTGCTGCAGCATCTAATTGGGTATTAAAGAATTATGAGAAACCAGCTGATCAAGGACCAAGAGAGCAGCAAGAAAGAGCAGGAGATTCTGCCGCTGTGCTTGCGAAGATGGCATTTGGTGGATGGTTGCCTCTTATGGATGGTGGTGGTGAATATAATCCAGATGGCACACCAAAAGACCCAAGGATAAAGAATAGACTTCGCAAAGATGAAAAGAAACCACTAATGGCAGGTGGGGGTGTACTTGCAAAACTTGGTGATGGCACCAAATTAGCATCTGCACCTAGAGGATATTGCACAACTGGTGTGCTTCAAACTATGGCGGCGAATGGAGTACCAAATCCACAAGGCACTGGTAGTGATGGAAACAACCCTCGTGGCTTGATGGTACAGGCGATTAAGAGTTATGGGTGGGGGTCATTGCCATATGGCAAACCAATCAATCTCAATAGTCCATATGGAAAGGTTGGTGCTAATATGATGAACTTTGCTGAGTGGAAGCAGGCAGTTAAAGGTGGAAACATCCCATCTGGTGCCCTTGTATTCTCAACCAGAAATGCAAACTGGAATTCAAATGGACCTTCGTCTGGTCACGACTCTGCCATCGCTAAGAAAGGTGGTCAAAAACTCTGGAGTGGTCACTGGCAAACAGAAGTTGATGGAGTTGGCGCAGTATATGGTGCTGGCACTAGAGCAATTGTTGCATTAACCCCAGGTGGAGCAAATGTAAAATATGACCCATCAAGAGCAGGCGGAGATGCTGAGGATACAGCATCCTCTGGATCTAGTTCTGGAGGAGGTGGAGAAGCACCACAAGAGCCAAAAACTGTTGAATCGATGACCAGGCAACTGGAAGATCTTCTAAATCAGTTTGGTAAAGCAATGGCAGATACCAATAAGGGATTCCAACTGCCAGCACAAGAGAAACCAACACCAGCTCCAGCAGCAACTCCTGCTGGGTCAATTCAACCTGCGACTTCAACAAGTACTAAACAATTAGAAAAAGCAAAGGAGATGGAGTTAAAGGCAAGGCGCGATAAGGAAAGTGATATGTTTGTGCCAGCACCTACAATTATCCAACAAACGGTCCAGCAACCAGTCATAAATAACGTTGGACAGTCCAATACCGTTGTTATTCAAGGCACTCCTTCGCCTATGTTGACTGGTCGCCCAAGGAGAAGTAACAACTAATGGCAATCGACCAACCACAAGTAAAGATACCTAGAGCAAAACTTTATAAGATGATTTCTTATAAAGGTGCTAGTGGTATGCGTGTGCCAACTGGAGATAAGATGACTCCGTTGGTTGCTGCTAAGTTTGTTGGAGACATGTCCACAGACTTGAATTCTGGAATGAGGTCTATCATTTCAGGTATCAACTCTCTTGGTGCAACTCTTAATAGTCTTGCATTAGTTGCAGAGGGGATGACTTATGCCGTAAAGTCATCTGTTGCTGAGCAAGTTAAAGGTGCAGAGAAGATTGCAAAGGCAGAAGAGAAAGCAAAGAAACAGGACGATAGAAGAAAGAAAATAGAAGAAGATAGAAAGAGAAAGGAAGCGAGTAGAAAGCAGAGGGACCAAGCGGAAGAGGACTCCGAAAAGGGTAAGGGAAAAGTATATAACAAGATTAAGGAAACTTTTAAGGAGCAATCAAAGAAAGCATTTGGGGGACTATTCTCTGGAATCGCTAGACTAGCGAAATACTTCATGAAGATATTTGTCACCTTTGCCGTATTGGATTGGTTGGCAAAAAATCCAGAGAAAGTCCAGAAGTTAGCAAAGGGTTTATTTGCACTTGGTAAGTTTATCTTTAAGATAACCGAGTTTCTTACTGGGTCTGCACTTGACGGACTGATTCGATTCCTGGAGAATCCGATTAGCCTCAAAGGATTCTTTGGTGCAGTGCAGTTTGTGTTGTCTGCTGCACCAATCTTTGTTGGTATTGCATTCCTCAAGAATCCTGTTGCCACAGTAAAGGCATTGTCTTGGGTCATCATGACCTTGGGCAAAGGCATTCTCAATATGAAGAATGCTGCAGCATTTGCAGATAAGTTTAGGAAATTCTCTGGCACTAAGTTTGGTAAGGTTGCTTTTGCAGCTGGTGCTGGTCTCACCGCATCTGCTGCAGTCGCAATGGAGGGTGGAAGCGGCGCAGAGGCGGTTGGAGCAGGTATTGGTGCTGGCGCTGGTCAAGCGATTGGTGCTGCCCTTGGAGAGGCAACTGGCATTCCTGGAGCGGGTGCTATCGCTGGTGCTGCTGGTGCATTTGTTGGTGGTGGGGTTGGCAAAGCAGTTGGCGGATTCATGGAGCCAATCTTTGCACCAATCAAGAGATTCTTCCAAATGGTTGGTGATGTCTTCAATTCACTATTTGCACCAATTAAGGATGCATTTACTGGTCTGTTTGAAGCACTAGCTGACTTCATGAATCAGATGTTGGACGCTGTAGAGCCACATCTTCCCCTCATTAAGAATCTGCTAGGATTTGGTATCCAAACGGCATTTATGCCCCTCTTCCTGGGCATCAAGGCACTCACAGCAGTGCTTAGATTCTTCGCACCAAAAGCAGCTGCAGCGAAGAAAGAGAAGAAAGAAGGTAGAGCATCTGGTGGTAAGGTAGTTATCCCATCACTAACACTGCCGCAGGCAGCAGGTGGTGGAGAGATTGGAGCACCTTCACTATTTGATACTCCAGTAATGGATATGGCGAAGATGGCAATGGGTCTTCGCGATGTGATGATGCTGCCATTCAAGGCAGTTGGATTTGGATTGGTTTCCGCTATTGGTTACATTGGTAACGCATTTGGAGCATTTCTCCCAGCACCTTTAAGATCGCTCATGGGTGCAATGATGGGTCCAATTGCTGCAGCATTTGGTATTCCACTATCTGCACTTGGAATTGGTAAAGTTGGTGGCACTGCTGAAGATGTAGGTAATAAGGGAACCGAAGAAAATTGGGAGGTTAAACTCCTGCAGGCATTTATTGATCCCTCCAATGGCATTATTTCTCTGTTTGGAGATTTAATTGGCGCAGTTACATCTAGAGCATTATCCAATGTTGCTGGAGGTGCTGTTGGTTTAGTTGGTGGTGCTGCTAGTGCAGTTGGTGGATTCTTCGGGAATATGGTATCGGGTGCTAAGAAATTCTTAGGGTTTGCACATGGTGGTCAAGTGCCTGTACAACCACAAGGATTTGCATCTGGTGGATGGATTAGTGGACCTATGTCTGGGTATCCAGTATCACTCGATGGTGGTAGATCAACAGCATTCATTGGTCATGGCACTGAGTGGGTGGGTATGAAGGGATTTGCATCGGGTGGTGCATTTGTTGTCCCATTCAATACTCCAGCAACTAAGGGCAATCCTGGATTAACCACTCGTAGACTTCGCGAAGCATCGCGAGGTGGTTATGCAATGCCACGATTCTCTATGGGTGGTGCAATTTCACCAACACTGAAGGGATATGCAGATGGAGGCAAAGTCCAGTTTGACCCTAAGAAATATGTTGATGACACAAATACCACCAGGGGTATTAGACTCAACGATAAAGAATACTATGTGAGATATGGCACTGCTGGCGATCAGGTTATCATTAAAGAGATTTCTAAAAAACTCACATCAGGTGTTCTTGGAATGGGAGTTGGTAGTGTTGAGACACTGAAACCAGATAGTGCTGAGTTTAAGAGTATTGCAGCAGCATCAGATGTTAAGAAAGCAGTATCTGAGCAGAAGAAGGGGTGGATGGCAAATGGTGTTACTGTTGACCCCAAAGCAACTTTATATTATTACTATAATAAGTCCTACAAGGACAATTATGAAACCTGGAAGAAGCAAGGTGCAAATGATGAGCAAGCAAAGCAGTTAGCAGCGAGAGCAGCAGTAGAGCTTGCTGGTGTTGATAAGAAGAAAGGAGCATCAGTATTACCAGGAGCAAAATCCGATGCTGCTGCACCTGAAGACTTGAAGAATGTTGAGGTTGCTAGAGGAGACCAACCCAAGGATGGGGAGAAGAAAACTGATAGCGTAGAAGATAGGCAGAAGGGTCTTGAGGAATTACTTGTAAAATTTGGTGATGCCATGAGGGATACCTCTAAGGCATTGAATCCCACAGCACCAAATGCTTCAGCAGATAAATTAAATGAGGCAAAACTAAAAGAAGACGAAGAGAAGAAAAGGAAACAGCAAGCAGCTGCAGCAGGTGGACAAGTTGTTGCGACAACTACACAAGCACCACCAACTGTTGTGGGTGGTGGGTCAAGTGGAGCAATGGCAGACCCAATCACATTACCAGCATCTTATGAATTTGATGCTGATATGTATTTGATGCCCAAGTTTGGTCTTGTATCCGAGTTCAATTCAGACATGGTAGATTTAATGTAAGATGGCAGAAAGACTTTCCAGACAATATAAAATCAAGAAACTTGAAATCGAGTTGATTGGTGGCGGCGGCACAAAGGATATTCGCGACTTGGTTGCAGACTTTGAGTATCATGAAGCGATTGAAAGTCCATTCATTCGTTGCGACTTCACCATCCTTGACGCGGTGGACTTCAACAAAGCACTCCAAGGTGGTGAAAAGATATCTGTAGAAATTGAGACAGATAGTTCTAAAGGTCAACCAATGAAATTCACCAATAAGGTGTGGAAGATTGGTAGTATCATCAAGTCGGAAAGAGGTCAGATGTATATCTTACATACTGTCTCTCCAGAGATGTTTGAGAATGAACTAAACAAAGTCTTTGAAGCATTTGGACCAGAATCCAATAAAGATAAACCCAATATTCCAAAGTTTATTTGTGAAGAATATCTCAAAGCAAAGGATAGTGGTAAACTCAAATCCGAAAACTTTGAAGACCATTCAAAAATCACATTCATTTCACCAAGTTGGAAACCTGTAGATGCTATTGCATACCTTTCAGATAAGGTAACTAGAAAGGGTAAGAGTAAGGGGTCAGCTACTCAGTCTGGTTATCTATTCTTTGAGAATAAGCGTGGATTCCAATTCAGGTCAATTGATGGATTAGCAGAAGGTAACGCATCTAAAGGTGAATGGACATATACTTATATCCAACAGGGTAGTGCTCCGAAGGATAATGGTTACTATGTCATTGAGAGTATTCAATATCCAGATAAAGCAGACCATCTCAAATCAATGAGATTGGGCACATATAAGTCTATTGCTATTGGTATTTCTATTTCAGAGCCTACCAATAATAGACTGACTGATGCTGGCACTTCAGGTAAGACTGCGCCAGGTGGCACAATTTATCCACCAAAAATTATAACATTTGGTGAGGTGTTTAAAAAAGCATCTAAGATTGAAGAGTTACCACCATATACAGTACCAGACTATATTGAAAAGGCATCACCAACTAGACAGAAAATTAGAATTCTACCAGGACTGAAGAATCAGCAGGAATTGGGAAAGAAGGAAGGAACAGACTCCGACAATGACACTATGGCAGTAGCAGAATACGCAGCTGCAAGATATAACCTGTTAAGGACTATTCAACTCACAGTCGTTATCCCTGGTAATACTGCATTGACAGTTGGTGACATTATTAAGGTCAAGATTCCAGCATCACAGGAAGAAGGTAAGAAGGTTAAAGAAGACGCCAAGTTTAGTGGCAAATATCTGATTGCTGCGGTATCTCATACATTCAAGAGAGAAGGTTTAACTACCAAACTCATACTAATAAGAGATTCTATTAAGAAGGCATCATACTGACCTAAATATAGGAAACGTTGTGTATTACGATGGACATTAATCAACATATCCAAAAGGATAAGAAGATTCTTGATGACCCTACTACTTCTCCACAGCAAAGACGCCATGTGGAAGCAGAGTTGGAATCACTTGAAAAGTATCATACTGAACATCCAGAAGTTGAGAAGGACCCAACTCCTCTGGATTTGTATTGCAATGATAACCCAGACGCGCTGGAATGTAAAGCCTACGACGTGTGACTTGACAAGAGTCCGTTAAATAATTATAATCAACCATGTTAGGGTTGCAATGAATAACTTTGAACTATTATTAGAGGGTCATTACAGGAATCGGATGCAAGCATTCAGCAATCCTGTTAAATGGCCACAGATTGACATTCGATTTAAAATCATCAACAGTAATACTATCGAAAGCAAGTCTTGGTATAAGTACCGTGGAGAAGAGAATCCTTACAAACACGCTCGTCATACTTGGTATCATCTCAACGATAAGTATATTCAATTTGATACTGTTAATCTATTAGATGATACTCCCACATGTCCTTATATCTGGTCATGGGATGGAGAGTGGTGGAATGGTCACACCAAAGGAGCATGTATTCACAAGAATACTAGAGTAGAATCACGCGCCAGATTCAACGGCACTGAATATCGATCATTGGATACT